>OGYO01000310.1_pt1 | contig 24888 bp, 27 predicted proteins | sample 1576561 | NCBI WGS metagenome assembly OGYO01 (sample SAMEA3541507, study PRJEB24748) | human gut metagenome | biome: human gut; feature: human-associated habitat; material: faeces | place: China | collected 2012 | reverse complement strand
TCCGCTGGGGTGGGACCCTGCTGCCGCAGGCAGTAGGGCGGGCGATGGAATGGCCTGCAACAGCAACGACCGCCGCCAGTGGCGGAAACAGGAAGTTGCTGTTGGGGCAGCGGCCAGCAGGATGCGAGTGTTGCTCAATGCACGAAGCATCCGCTGGGTGCCGCAACCCGAACTCGTGTCCAAGGAGAAAGCTCCCGGCACACAGGCTCCCCTGCATCAATGCATGACCAGCACCCTGCTGTTCAGAGATAAACTGTCATTTGGAGGAACACAGCGTATGCAGACTTATACCACCCAGATGGATGCCGCCCGCAAGGGCATCATCACCCCGGAGATGGAGATCGTAGCCAAAAAGGAATACCGCACCACCGAGGAGATCCGCCAGTGGGTCGCCGAGGGCAAGGTAGCCATTCCCGCCAACAAGAACCACAAGTGCCTGAACCCCGAGGGCGTGGGCTCCATGCTGCGCACCAAGATCAACGTAAACCTTGGCGTCTCCCGCGACTGCAAGGACTACAACATTGAGATGCAGAAGGTGATGAGCGCCGTGAACATGGGCGCAGAAGCCATTATGGATCTGTCCAGCCACGGCAACACTCAGCCCTTCCGTCAGAAGCTGACCCACGAGTGCCCGGTGATGATCGGCACTGTGCCGGTGTACGATTCGGTCATCCACTACCAGCGGGATCTGGCAGAACTGACCGCACAGGACTTCATCGATGTGGTACGCCTGCACGCAGAGGACGGCGTAGACTTTGTTACCCTGCACTGCGGCATTACCCGCAAGACCATCGAGCAGATCCGGCAGGAGCTCACAAAAGATTACAATGGACAATCCAAGCCTGTAAATCTTACAGATACTCTCTTAAAATTCTAACAAATTGAACAAACCGAAACCTTTATAAGTTTTGTACACTAAGTGAAAGCCGGAATACGTGATGTATTTCGGCTTTTTTCATAACTTTGCCTGCCTAAACAAAACCTATTTATGATACCCGCTACCCTCACCCACTACATTGAAACAGAGATTATTCCCCGTTACGAGCACTTTGACAAGGCACACAGCCTCTCACACGTACGTACCGTTATAGAAGAAAGCCTCGCACTTGCCAAAGAATATGATGTGAACGAAAGCATGGCATATACCATTGCAGCATACCATGATACAGGGCTTTGCCGGGATCGTGCCACACATCATCTCGTCTCAGGAGAGATCCTGAAACAGGATACCACTCTCCGCCAATGGTTCAATGAAGAAGAAATAGAAACCATGAGTCGTGAGAAGTTGCAGGAATTGCAACTTCAACGACTCAAAAAAACGATAAAGATTGCGGCTAATTCACCGAACAATAAAAAAGTATTTCAAGAATATAATATCACAGCTGATGACATCCAAAGCCTGGATGATATACGGAAAATACCTTTTACCACGAAATCCGATATGCGTGCCTGCTATCCATTCGCCATAAATTATAATTTATATTTTTACAAAGGCTTTGACAAATTTAGTTAAAACTTATAAGCAAAATGATTTTAGAAACTCACAAAAGGTAAATTCTATAGTTTCCATTTCATCAAGTGTTTTGAAATATATTATTTATTTTATAGTAATAGTTATAATACTTAGCATTTTTGATGTAAATACTTTATCTTTAATAGCAACTGCCGGAGTTGGTGGTATTATCATCGCATTTGGAGTTCAAAGTATTATTAAAGATTTATTCAGTGGAGTTTTTATTCTACTAGATGATCAGTATAATATTGGGGATGATGTCAATATTAATGGAATCTCCGGCAATATTATGGCTATAAATATGAGAAATACACAGATTCAAGGTTATGACGGAAGTATAAATATAATATCAAATGGCAGTATAACAACTGTTACGAACTTTAGTAAAAATAATCAAAGATCTGTTGTTACTTTTTGTTTTCCAACTGATGTAGATGTTGAAAAAGTTAAGAAAATCATAAATGATTTTTCGCCAGAATTTTCAAAAAAATATAAAAGTGTAATTAAAGATCCAGTATTTTTTGGAGTTACTGAAACTGAAAAATATTATGTAAAGATTGCTATTGCAATTTGGAGTAAACACTCTACGCAATGGCAAAACGAAAAAAATTTAAGAGAAGAATTGTATAAAAAATTTAAAGAAAAAAATATTGAATTTTTGAAACTTGAAAAGGGTGATAAAATTGTATAAATACAAAGTATCGGACATTGTAGTGCTAAAAAAAGAACATCCCTGTGGCACAAATAGATGGGAGATTTTAAAAACGGGAATTGAAATAAAATTGAAATGTCTAGGTTGTGAAAGGGAAGTTTGGATTAAAAGAATTGATTTTGAAAAAAGACTAAGAAAAGTTGAAATCGACGGAAAACTTTTCAAAGTTGTAAATCTATAAAGGAGGTAATTATGGATTTTTTAGAATTGGCAAAAAAGAGATATTCAGTAAGAGATTTTTCAAGTAAAAAGGTTGAAAAAGAAAAGATTTTAAAAATTTTAGAAGCTGGAAAAATTGCACCAACTGCAAAAAATAGCCAACTGATAAAAATAGCCAACTGATAAAAATATACTATTGTACTGATGATGAAAAATTAAAACTTTTAAATGAGTCATCTCCTTGTGAATATAATTCACAACTTATGTTTGTTATAACATATAATTCGGATGAATGTTGGAAATATGAAGACGGAATTCCAAATGGAGTTGTTGATTCTGCAATTGTTGCAACACATATGGTTCTTGAAGCTGAAGATTTAGGATTAGGTTCAGTTATCATCAAAGCATTTAAATCTGAAATAGTTAAGGAAAAATTTGATATTCCGGAACAAAACAAAGTAGAATTACTTTTATTCATGGGATATAAATCTGATAATGCTATGCCTTCACCAATGCATGAAACTTATAAATCAGACGAAGAATTATTTGAGGAATTAAAAATAAGATAGTCAGAAGGGAAAATATATGGATAAAATATTAAAAGATTTATTTTCTTTTCAAGATATCGAATATAAAAATTTTAATGCAAAACTCATTCCCACGGTAGATAAAGACTTAATAATTGGAGTTAGAACACCGGATTTAAGAAATTATGCAAAAAAATTATTTAAAGAAGATGAAAAACGAAGCTTTCAGTTTTTAAATAATCTTCCACATAAATACTATGAGGAAAATAATCTTCATGGATGTTTAATTGAGCAGATAAAAGATTTTGATTTAGCAATGGAATATACAGAAAAATTTATTCCTTTTATTGATAATTGGGCAACTTGCGACTTATTTTCTCCAAAAGTTTTTAAAAGATATCCAAATGAGACATATAAATATATTTTAGATTGGATTAAAGATGAAAAAACTTATGTTATAAGATATGGGGTAGGTCTTTTGCTTTCAAATTATTTGGATGAAAATTTTAAAGAAGAACATTTGAAGATTGTTTCAAAAATAAAGTCCGAAGAATATTATGTAAATATGATGATTGCTTGGTATTTTGCAACTGCTCTTGCTAAACAACAGAAGTATGCTATAAAGTTTATAGAAAATAAAAAACTTGATGATTGGACTCATAATAAATCCATTCAAAAGGCAATAGAGAGCAGAAGAATTACGGAAGAAGATAAAGCATATCTAAAAAGTCTAAAAGTTAAAATAGTGAGACAATAAAAAATATTCTGTAATTAAGATTGGGAAGTAAATTTTTAAAGGGACTTCCCAATTTTTTTATTGATAATTTATACGCAATAAAAATATGTTATAATATAGTTATTAAATTATGTTATAGATTTTAAAAATATTTATTTGGGAGGTTTGTATTTATATATGAATAATTTTTTTGAAGCATTGATAGGAGAAAAATCAGAAAGCAAAAATATATTTTCTCCTCTAATTGGAGAATGGGAAATTGAATGGGTTGATGGAAAAGGAACTGAAAAAGAAAGGCATGTAATAGGAGAATGGTTGTTTTCAGAGATATTGAATGGTCAAGGAATTCAAGATGTTTTCATTTGTCCTTCAAGAGTAGAAAGAGCTGTAAATCCACAACCGGATGCTGAATATGGTACAACTATAAGAATATATAACCCTAAAAAGAAAAAATGGGATATTTGCTATTCTTGTTTAGGAAAAATGGTTTGTTTGGAAGCAGAAAAAATAGATGATAAAATTGTACTAGTGAATAAAGAGAAAACAGAGTGTCTTAATCAATGGATATTTTCAAATATTACTCTCGATACATTTCATTGGGAAAGCAAGACGTCTTTTGATAATGGCAAGAGTTGGGTTACAAATGGTGAAGTATTTGCAAAGAGAAAATATTGAATATATAGATTGAATTTAATATGAAAGGTAGTGTAAAAAATTTGGTTTAGTAACTAAGGTTGGGGAGTGAATTTTTAAAAAGTATCCCCTAACTTTTTTATTGCATTTTTTAAAAAATTTTTTACAGTCTCTCAAGGTACGCTGCGTTTTGCTCTTTGACAGAAAAATTCAGTATTGGTAAAAACAAGTATGCCCTTTAAGAAATATTAGATGGGTTTCTTGTCACATATGTTTGACAACTCTAGAAGTAACATTAACTAAAATTTAGATTTGTATTGACAAAAAAAATTGTTTTTGATATACTAAGATTGGTTAAGATTGATAGTGTTATATAAAATTATTTAATTATATAAAGGCTTGATTTAATTGAGGGAGGTGTTTTTTTGTTTAGAATAATTGCTATTGGAAATCCAGAGTTTCCTTTTAAAAAACTTGATAAAAATATTTTTGAAATTATATACATAATTGATAAAGAACAACATTGTAAAAAAACTTTTGTAACGGGTAATCCTATAATAGTTGTGGATTCTTTTGAGGATAAAAATATTAGGTGGATTATACAAGGTATTTGTAAATATAAACATATAGATGCTATTGTAAACTTTGATGAGAAATATCAATTTTCTATAAATAGTATTATATCTGATTTGGGGTTGAGCCATATAAATTTAAACTCTATAGAGATAGCAAACGATAAATTTAAAACTAGGGAAGTTATTTCTAGATTAAATTTAAACAATATTCCATATTCTGAAATAACTAATAAAAATGATATTAAAAAATTTATACAAAATTATGGTTTTCCCATTGTAGTTAAGAGTAAATATGGAACTGGAAGTAAAAATATTTTTTTTATTAACTCTCATGAAGAGCTTAATAGTATACCAGATAATCTTGACGAGAATTTTATTGTAGAAAAATATATACCTGGAGATGAGTATAGTGCAGAATTTATTACGATATATGGGAAACACTATTTAATGGGAATAACTGATAAGTTAACTACAGGTATCCCCAAGTTTGTCGAAATAGAACATATTGTAAATGGTTGTGGTATGAAACAAAAATCAAAGGTAGAAGATACCATTATGCAATTATTAGATGGAATGAGGATTAATATTGGAATTACACATACTGAGTTTAAAATATATGATAATGAAATATATATAATTGAAACTCACGCTCGTCCAGGAGGAGATTGTATAATGGATTTAATAGAAAATATTACAGGAGTTAATCCATATGAATTATTTATATATGTGTTATTGGGAAAAGAAAAGATATATAATGATATGGTTTTAAGATTTTCTAATACAAGTAAAAGTTCAGGTATAAGATACTTAAAACATCCAAAAGGGAAAGTTAAAAATATATGTATAAACAATGATAAAATTGAATTAGAGAATGGATTTGTGAGGATGTATATGCCATATGAAATAGGGAGTTATACTAATTCGTTTGATAGTTCATTTGATAGAGATGGGTGGATTATGGTGATTTCTGATTCCACAGAAGGAGTAAAAAATATTCTAAATAGAATAGAAAGTCAAATAAAAATAAAAATTGATGAAGAGGTATAATGTATGTATATTTTAGGGATAAATGGAAATGTTGGAAGATCGAGTCATGATCCATCAGCGGTTATTATTAAAGATGGGGACATTGTTTTTGCGGCAGAAGAAGAAAGATATAATGGTATTAAACATTCAAATGGATATATTCCTGTACAATCCATAAAAAATGGATTAGATTTTTTAAACATCAAAATAACGGATATAGATTATTTATCAATTCCCCAAGAGACCTGGGGAGAATTATTTGAAACTAGGATTAAGAGTCTTTTTGTTCATTGGTTTGGATATTGTCCAAGTATAAAAAAATTTAATCATCATTTATCTCATGCCGCTTCATCATACTACAGTTCTGGATTTGATAGAGAAGCGTTGGTTTATTCTATAGATGGTTCTGGTGATTCTATATCGTTATCTGCATATTTGTTTAAGAAGGATAGTATAAAAGAAGTTATGATTTCAAAATATCCCAATTCAATGGGGTTGTTTTATTCGTTGATTACTCAATATCTTGGATTTTATAAAAATTCGGATGAGTATAAAGTTATGAGTTTAGCAGCTTTTGGGAAAGATAAATATAATTTAGATAATTTAATTAGTTATGATAGTAAAAATGGGTTGGTATTAAATGAAAAGTTTGTTTCTAGCACAGTTAGTATGCTTAAATATCCACTTTATGGGACTCAGCAAGAAGCTTTTTATAGTGAAAAATTTAGTGAATATTGTAGTAGAAGATTACCATATGAAAATATAGAACAACATCATAAAGATTTAGCAGCATCTTTACAAAATCATTTCGAAAAAATTAATATTAATATATTAAAAGATTTAATAAAGAAAAACAATTGTAATAACATTATTGTTAGTGGTGGTTCTGCACTTAATTGCAAATTTATTGGAGAAATGTTAAAACAACTAAAACCAGATTATTTTTATATTACTCCTTTTCCGGATGATTGTGGGACATCGGTAGGAGCGGCAATGTTAGCTAGTTTAGATTTAGGAATATATCCTAAGAAACTAAAAACTCCTTTTTTAGGAGATAGTTTCGACGTTAGTTATATAAAAAATCTTCTTGATAAAAATTGTATTAAGTATTCTTATTTGGATAATACTTCTAGGTATAAAAGTATAGCTTGTGATATTTATAATAATTTAATAGTTGCAAATTTTAATGATAGAATGGAGTTTGGTCCTAGAGCTTTAGGAAATAGATCTATTTTAGCAAATGCTAAATGTTTAGGCATAAAAGATAAGTTAAACTCTTTAAAAAAAAGATACGATTTTCAACCATTTGCTGTAGCTATAAATCAAAATTTTATCTCAAATTATTTTAATAATTATGGTTATGTGTCTCCATATATGAATATTACTTTTGAAGTTAAAGAATCAAAAAAGAAAGAATTGGAGAATATTATTCATTTTGATAATACTATTAGAGTGCAAACGGTTGATAGTAATTTTAGGGAGCTTAATTTAATTATTGATAATTTGTTAAAAATCGCAGATATACCGTATTTAGTTAACACTAGTTTTAATATGAAAGGTAGACCAATAATAAGGACACCAGAGGAAGCAATAGCTATGTTTTATGCTACAGAATTAGATGTTTTATATTTAGGAAACTTTAGAATTTCTAAAAATAGTTAGGAGAAACGGTTTTGAAGGTTTTAATAATTGGAGGGCTGGGTTTTATTGGCTCAAATTTGGCACTAAAACTTATAAAAGAGGGACATGTAGTGTCTGTGTTAGATAATTTTAGTAAGTGTAATTTTAATAATTATGAAGATTTAAAGAGTAAATGTAATATTAAAATTGGGAGTATATATTCTATTGAAGATTTAGAAAAAGCTTTAGATAATGTTGAAATTGTTTATAATTTAGCTTCTCCTCAAATGATAGATTGTCAGAAGAATAGTACAGAATGTTACAACACTAATATATTAGGATTGGAATATTTGTTAGACATTATGTTGAAAAAATCGATAAGAAAGTTGATTTTTTCATCTACTACATCGGTTTATTTGGGAGATGGTATAAATTTTTGTGAGGAAGATGAAATCTTTGCAAATGACAATTATACATTGTCTAAAATGATTGCTGAAAAGATGATTATTGAGTTTTCTTTTAGAACAGGGATTGATTATTGTATATTCAGAAATGCTCCTGTATATGGTCAAAGGCAATTTTTGGGAGATAATGGTTCTGGTATTACAATGAAAATAATGAGCTCCTTATATACTAATAGTTTATTGAATTTATATTCTTATGGTAAACCTAAGAAAGAATTTTTATATGTTGATGATTTGGTTCATTTTTATTATTTGGCTTTATCTAAAGGAAAAGGAGTCTATAATTTGTCTAATAATTTATCAATCCCAATAGTGAATGTTGTTAATAAACTAAAACAAATTACTGGAAAAAGTGGGAATATTAATTATTTAACTGATGGATATGTTTACACTAGATCGTTTTTGAATAATAAATTGATAAATGATTTTGGAAAATTTACTTTTACCATATTGGACGAAGGATTGTTAAAAACTTTGGATTGGTATAAGGAGGTTATTAGTTTTGGCAAATAGAATAAGAGAAATTTTTGAGAGCATTATGAAAGATGAAAATATAGAATGTATTCCCGAAAAGTCATTAAGTTATAAAGATACTTTTAGATTTTCTTCAATATTAAATATAGAGGAAAAATTTGAATATTTTTTTTTAAAAAGTAAGAGAATGTATACTATACAAAAATCTATAAGAACAACTGAAAAAATTTTAGATATCATAGGAAAAGAAGGGGTAGCTACTCCATTAACATATATGATGAGTTTTTTTCTTACGAAAGAAAAAAATTTGGAGTATGCTATGAGTTTAACGTTTAGATTTTTTTACGAGATTGGCATTGATAAAGGAAATATTTTTTTGGTAGTTTCTGAGGATATGTTAGAAAATATAAAAACTGAGGATAAGATTATCAAACAAATTTGTGTTGTTGATAAAACCAAATTGTCAACATCTCTGGGAACAAAAGAGTTGCGAGGAGAGTATGTAAAGTTTTATTTTAAAAATTTAAATGGATTTATACCAATTGGAACATTGAATATATTAAGAAAAAAAGATAGCTATGTTGTAGATAGTTCATTTATTTTGGAATGTGATTTAGTGGCGTCTAATTTTGCAAATAGTATATATAATACTGATATTTTTACAAATTCTTATAGGCTAATCTCTAAATGGGATAACGTTATTGGTAAGTGTCTTAAGTATAGACTGTTGAGTTTCTTAAGATTGATTTTAACTTGTATGTATAATGGGATAGTTCCAGGTAATAAGGGTAAAAATTTTACAATTAGAAAACTATTAAGAAATTTAATTTGTGACATGTATATTGATATTATTGAATATAATAAAATTTATAATAAAAAATATAATCCTGATTCATATATAAACTCTAAATTTATGGACTTAGTAGATAGTATTAGTGAAGATTTATTGTTATTGGATCAAAGTATTAATTTTGATAAAAAAGATAATATAAAGAATATATTAGAACAAGAAATAAAGATATATATTAAATTGTTAATAAAATCTGAAGATTTTATTATATGTGGTAATTATAGTCTGGAAAAATTAATGGATGAAAAAGGAATTCCCAAAAAATTAATAGATTACTATTTTGGAGAAAAATATAGTTTGATAGATAATGGTTTGGTATCCATGAATCCTATTTTTGATGATGTATTATTGGAAAGTGATGTTTGGCTAAGAAAACTTCATAGTTAATAATTTATAGGAGACGAAATGAAAAAAATATTAATTACAGGTATTTGTGGAACGGTGGGAATTGAGTTAGCAAAATATTACCTTGATAGAGGATTTTATGTTATTGGGATAGATATTAATGAAAATGAAATGGTTATTCTTGAAAAAAGCTTAAAAAATAAAAATTTAAAATTAGTGCCTTTTGATTTTGCTTCAGAAGACACAATAAATTTAATTGAAACTGAAGAACCTAGTCTTATTATTCATGGTGCAGTTATGAAAAACACAAAATATAATGAAATTTATAGGAATTATTACCATAAAGTAAATGTTAGGAATACTTTAAAATTTATTTATAGTGTTCTAAATTTTAGCTTTATAAAAAGATTTATATTTTTATCCAGTGATGAAGCGTATAATCCTATTAATTGTTTTGGAAAAGATAAATTAGAAATTGAAGAAATTATTAAGTATATAAATGTAAAAGAAATAATATTACAAGCAATTAGATTTCCTTTTATCATAGAGAGCAAAGGCTCAGTTTATCATATATTTAGGAATCAAGCTAAGAATAATATATCACTGACTGTAACTCATAAAGATATAAAAAAAATTGCTACAAGTATAGAAAAATTTGTCTATACTTGGGATAAATTTGATAAAACAGTATATGAAAATGGAGTTTTCAATTTTGATATTGGTGAAAAAATATCAATATATGATTTAGCATTAAATATAATAAAAGATTTGGATTCCACTAGTAGAATAGTTATATCTGGACTAAGAGAAGGAGAAGTTTTAAATAGAAATATTGATAAAAAAAATGAATTAAAAGTATATGATACTATTTTTAAGATAAATTAAAGGAATGATTATGTTTCAACACAAAAAAGATTTTAAAAATGCAATTCTACTTTTATCTGGAAATATTGTTACAACTTTTGGTAATGTTTTATTATCTAATGCATTAAATTTGTGGATTATTCAGATTTCTGGTAAAACAAAAACTTTAGGAATTATTGCTTCCATAGGACTTATACCGACTTTGATATTTACTATTTTTGGCGGAATAATAAGTGACAGCTTTAATAAGAAAAGGGTTGTGTTTATTTGTGATTTAATTTCTGGGGTTTTATGTTGTATTATGTCGATTTTAATTGATGATAATCATTTAAATATTTATTATATAGTTATATTTAGATTTTTACTTAGTTTAATCAGTGCTATATTTAAACCTGCAATGATGTCATTGCCAGCGTATAGTATTTCTGAATATAACCGTATGAAGTTTAATTCATACTTTAACATATCTAATCAAATATTTCAAATTATAACTCCAATAATCTCAGGAGTTCTTATAGGAATTGGATTTTCTATAAAAATAGTATTATTTTTTGATGGAATAACATTCCTGTTATCATCATTAAGTGAAATTTTTATAGACTGTAGTAAGGATGAAAAGTCATTTACTAAAAATAAATGGTCAACTAGTGAAAAATTCTTATCTGCTTTTAGGTATATATTTAGTAATAAATATTTGACTTGTATAATTTTATTTGCTAGTTTAATAAATATTTTTATAGCAGGTTATAATATGTTTTTGCCTTATTATGGTAGTTACGTAGGAAAGAAGTATTATGGATATTTATTAGCCATTGAAGCTTTAGGAGGTATAATAGGAGCATTTTCTTTACAAATTGACAAATTTCATTTTGATAATGGTAATATGGAATTTAACCTATTTATAAGTGGAGTATTTTTAAATTTATTTTTTATTTTTAATAATTTGTGTATTATGTATATAATTGTGTTTGTATTTGGTATTTTTTTAAATAGGTTCAATATACAATTTTTTACATATCTACAAAATAACGTTGAAAAAGAATATATTGGTAGAGTTATATCTACGACTACAGTAGTAGCTTTAGTTTTAATGCCTTTTGGACAAATTTTGTTTTCGAATTTGATTGACATATTAGGAATGATTACATTTGCTATTATAGGATTTTCAATTTGTTTTTCGTATGTTGTTTATAGATTAATTGTGAAGTTCTATCTTTAATAAAATTTTAGAGTGGAAGAGTTTTTTGTTATTTAATGGTTCAAAAGTTAAGGTTAGGGAGTAAATTTTAAAAATCGCTCTCTAACTTTTTTGTTGTATAAAAAATTTTTTCATGAAAATAATTATAAATTAAATACCTATATAATTAATAACATTTTTTTAGAATTTTCTTGAAATTAGTTCACTAATTATTCTAATTAACTAATCAATATCATGTCTTATGGAAGATATAGACATACTACCTTTTTTATTGAGAAGCAACAAGGTTCCCGAGTACCGCTCGATGCAAAGCATCAAGGAAGGGTGGGGTTTTTGTTGGACTTGACGAAAATATCTTAATAGTATAAAATTAACTGTAATTATATTTTCATTATTGAATGTAATTAACTCTATTTTTAAATAAAAAAGATTATATTTTATTGTTGTCGTTGGGGGAGAGATGGAAAATTTAAGCACAGTAGTCGAAAGATTAAAAAAACTGCAACAAAATTTATCAGAAATTGGTGATTCACTTTGACATTTCAAAGTTAGAGGAAGATTACAGAGATTTTGAGACTCAAACTTTCGAAGAAGATTTTTGGAATGATTCTAAAAAGGCAAAGTTAATTTTAGATAATATGAAAAATTTAAAATGTAAAATTGAAACTTTTACTTGTCTAAGTCAAAAAATTGTAGACTCGATAGAATTTTTAGAAATTTTATCTGACGAAGAATTTATGGAATATGAAAGAGAAGCATTAAAAAACATTCACAATATTGAAAAGGAATATTTATCTTTAAAGTTAAATACCTTAATGGTTGGAGAATATGACTCAAATAATGCCATTTTAGAAATTCATGCTGGTGCAGGTGGTACAGATGCACAAGATTGGACAGAAATGTTACAACGTCTTTATACAAGATGGATTAATAGTAAGGGTTTTTCATTTTCAATTTTGGATTATAATTCTGATACTGAAGGTGGAATCAAGTCTGTTACCTTAAAAGTTGAAGGGAAAAACGCCTATGGATTTTTGAAAGGAGAAAAGGGAGTTCATAGACTTGTTAGAATTTCTCCTTATGATTCTTCAAATAAGAGGCATACAAGTTTTGCAAGTGTAGATGTTTTTCCGGAGATTGAAGAAATTACCGATATTGAAATAAATCCTAAAGATTTACGGATTGATACTTATAGATCCGGAGGAGCAGGAGGACAACATGTAAACAAAACAGATTCTGCAGTTAGAATAACACATATTCCAACGGGAGTAACTGTTTCTTGTCAATCCGAAAGAAGTCAAATGTTTAATAGAGATACGGCGATGAGACAACTTATTGCGAAACTTTTGATTATAAAGCAGGAAGAAAATAGAGAAAAAATAGAAGATATTCAAGGAAAGTATTCCCAAATTGCATGGGGGTCACAGATAAGATCTTATGTTTTTCAACCCTATACACTTGTCAAAGATCATCGTACAGGTTATGAAACAGGAAATGTCGAGTCTGTTATGAATGGGAATATTGATGAATTTATAAATCAATATTTATGTGAATTAATAAAAAAGAGCAGGTGATTTTATGAAAAGAGAAACAGCAACTAGAATCGTTGCACTTGTATTGGCTTTAATGATGGTAGTTGGAGTAATACCGGCAATTATAGGGCTATTTAAGTAATGCAAGTTGTAAATATAAATTATAGTAAATCTAAAGAAGTTTTTGAAGTAGTTTTTGAAGATGAAACAAAACTTCTTTTGAATTATAATATTTTTGAAAAGTATAAAGTTTCGGTTGATATGTATTTTTCAGAAGATGAAATTTTAGAAATGAAGTATTTTTCAGATATTGAAAGGGCAAAGTCGAGAGCAATGAATTATATTTCAGGAAAATTGAAAACAAAATATGAAGTAAGATTAAAACTTAAAGAAAATGGCTTTGCAGAAGATGTTATAGACGAAGTTTTGGATATTTTAGAAAAAGAGGAGTATCTAAATGATAAAGTCTATTGTGAGATATTTATTGAAGATAAAAAAAAATTAAATGGATATGGGAAAAATAAAATCAAATCTTTATTAATTCAAAAAGGAATTTCTAAGAATATTTTTGAAGACTTTTTGAATGAGTTTGAATACGATGAAGAATTTGATAATGCTCTTAAAATGGGTATAAAAAAACTGGAACTGTTGTCAAATGAAGAAGATAATTTCAAGAAAAAACAAAAGATTATAAATTATTTGGCTTATAGAGGTTTCGGTTTTGATGTGATAAATGATGTCTTAAAGGAAATATTATGATAACTTTTGTTTATATGTTGGAGTGCAAGGACGGAACTTTTTATACCGGTTATACGACTGATTTAAAATCTAGATTTGAAAAACACAATTCCGGTTGCGGTGCAAAATATACAAGAGGCAGAATACCTGTAAAACTAGTTTATTTTGAAATTTTTGAAACAAAGTCAGAAGCACTTAAGAGAGAAATTAAGATAAAAAAGATGAACAGGTTAAGAAAAGAAAAATTAGTATTAAATTTTGATAAAAGCAAATTTTCTACTTATATGGAAGGTGATGTTTTATGATTAATGCAAATTTATATGAAGAATATAATGATTTAAGAGAAAATTTAGCGGAATTATTACTTTTAAAAGAGGAAATTATTTCAATTAGAAATGATTTGGTTTTAGAAGATGACGAAAAGTTTAAACTTTTATATAAAAAAAATATGGAAAGCCTTATAAAAATTCAAAAAACACTTGAAAGAGATGTTATGAATCTTTTTAGGGCAGGAGAAATTTTAAAAACACTTGAATTTGCTGATAATTTTGTAGATGTGAGTCAAGTTTATACAATTATAAAGTTGGAAAATAGAAACAGCAAAAAATTTAATTCAAATGAGGTTAAAAATTTTGTAGGATTGTTTGATGAGCTTGATACCGATGAAAACAATACTTGTAATGATGTTTTTAAGGCGATTGCAAAGGAAATTTCTCCACAAATAAATAGTAAAAATTGGGATAAAGAACTTTGGAAAAAAACGCTAAAAGCTAAAGCTGATGATAGTAAAAGAACAATGAATAAAATTTTTAAGACGATTGAAGAAGAAAGATTGATAAAAAACCCGATAGATTTTAATGTTGATGAGTATTCAGAAAATATTCGAATTTTGGAAAATAATTTGGAATTTTTACAAAGAGAAGTGAAAAATCTTGGAGAGTCTTGTAAAGATACTCTTGATGAAAAAAAAGTAAAAAAAATGCAGAGATTATTGAAAAAAGTTGAAACTAAAAAGGCAGATATAAATCATTCAATTGAAATTTTAACAAAAATAAAAAATGGGTTAATGGACGGATTTATTGCGTCTCTACCTACAAATAAAAATGGAATGTTAAATTAGGAGGAGAAAATGGAATTAAAATTTGAGATTACAGAGGAATTAGGAATTTTATCTGAAAATGAAAAAGGTTGGAGGAAAGAGTTAAATTTAGTAAGCTGGAATGAAAGAGAACCAAAATATGATATAAGAGATTGGAATCCAAGCCATGAGAGGATGTCTAAAGGAATAACTCTTACAAAGGAAGAAGCTCAAGCGCTTTATGAAATTTTAAAGGAAGAATTTGGAGAATAGTGTGAAAAAAATTTTTGGAAAATTTATTATAGGTCTTTCTAAATTTTTAGATAAAGCTTTAGGGCTGATTGTAAACGGACTATCTTATGTTGTGAATTTACTTAGCAGTATTTCTGTATTTTTAGTGCTAATAGGAATAGGTCTTCTAACTTTAAGTTCGTTTTTAGCCCCTTTGTTAATTGGAATTTTGATTTTCCATCCGGGTTTTTGGCTAGTTGTATTTGTTTTTTTTATAGTTCCTTTTTTAGGAAAAAAATTCATTTCTTTTCTAAGATATATTAATTACTCATTATGTGAATATTTGAATGATTATGGAAATTTTTTGTTGGGAAATAACAGAGGTTATTCATCATTTAAAGAATATAAAAGAAAATATGAAAGAGCTCAAGAAGAACAACGTCAAAGAGAAAGAGAAGAAAGACAAAGAAGAGAACAGGAAGAATGGGAAAGAAGATTTAATGCTTTTAATGAATATTTCTCCAATCAGGGAGGTTTCTATACAGGCTATCAGGGATATTATCAAAATGCCGGTGGAACAAGTTACGATCCATATAGCGACTTTAAAAATAAATTTGAAAATGCTTGTAGGGTTTTAGAGTTTAATACTTATGATATAGATTTTTATCAAGTTAAGCTACAATATAGAAAACTTGCAAAAAAATATCATCCGGATTTGAATAGAGATAGAGATACCACAGAGAAATTTCAAGAAATTAATTCGGCTTTTGAATTTTTAACGGAAGAAAATATAAAAAGATATAATCAGATGAAAAGATAGTAGAAGATAATCGCTATCTTTTCTTTATTTTAAAATTGTGGTAAAATAAATATACAATAAAATATTTGGAGGTAGTTATGAATATAGTAGATCGTTTTGTGGAATATGCAAAAATGGACACTCAATCAAATCCTAAGTCTAATACTGTTCCATCAACAGAAAAACAAAAAAACTTGGGAAATTTACTTGTGAAGCAATTAAAAGAAATGGGAATTGAAAATGCCCATATTGATGAAATGGGTTATGTTTATGCTCATTTGAAATCAAATGTAGGAAAAGATTTAAAAAAAGTCGGTTTTATTGCACATATGGATACTGCAACTGAACTTACCGGAGCAAATGTAAATCCTCAATTTGTTGATTACAAAGGAGGAGATATAAAGCTAAATGATGAAGTTACTATGACTGTAAAAGAGTTTCCTTGTCTGAACGAAGTTGTTGGAGAAAGACTTATAACAACTGACGGAAATACTTTGTTAGGAGCTGATGACAAGTCAGGTATTTCAATTATTATGGATGCAATTCAAAAAATTACATCAAATAATTTACCACATGGGGATATCTCAATAGGATTTACTCCTGATGAAGAAATTGGACGTGGAGCAGACCATTTTGATGTTAAAAAATTTGGTGCGGATTTTGCTTATACTATTGACGGAGGACCTATCGGAGAACTTGAATATGAAAGTTTTAACGCTTGTAGTGCTGTAGTAGATATTAAAGGTAAAAATGTTCATCCGGGTTCAGCAAAGGATATTATGAGAAATTCACTTGTAGTTGCGCATAATCTCTTATCAATGTTACCTGCAAATGAAAGACCAGAACATACTGAAGGATATGACGGTTTTTATCATTTATTGGAAATGAACGGAAATACTGAAAATACTCATATGGAATTTATCATAAGAGATTTTGACAGAGAAAAATTTGAAAACAAAAAAGAATATATGAAAAAAATAGTTGAATTTTTAAATTCCAGATATGATAATTCAATTACTTTAGAACTTAAAGATTCATATTACAATATGAGAGAAAAATTGGAAGATAGAAAAGATATAATTGACCTTGCATATAATTCTATGGTTGAAATCGGAATTACTCCAAAAATTCAATCTATAAGAGGCGGTACAGACGGTTCAAGACTTTCTTTCATGGGTCTTCCTTGTCCAAACATTTTTGCCGGTGGATTTAATTTCCATGGTAGATATGAATTTGTTCCTGTTTCATATATGGAAAAAGGTTCAGAATTACTTGTAAAAATTGTAGAAAATATTGTAAAAGGAGAATAGTATGAATTTAAAACCTGAAAGAGTTTTTCACTATTTTAGAGAACTTTCAGATATTCCTCGTGAATCACATAATGAAAAGGCAGTATCTGATTATATTTATAATTTTGGAAAAAAATTAGGACTTGAAACAAAACAAGATGATATTCTTAATGTCTATATAAGAAAACCTGCAACAAAGGGATATGAAAACAAACCGGGAATAATCTTACAAGGACATATGGATATGGTTTGTGAAAAGGCTACAAGTTCAAAACATAATTTTGCAACAGACAAAATTGAATGGGTAATAAAAGATGATTTACTTTTTGCAAATAACACTACACTTGGAGCTGACGACGGAATAGCAGTTGCAATGGCGATGGCTATCTTGGAAGATGAAACTTTGGTTCATCCTGAACTTGAAGTTCTTATCACAGTTACTGAAGAAACTACAATGGCTGGTGCTTTAGGACTTGAAAAAGGACTTTTAAAAGGAAAATACTTTTTTAATATCGATTCTGAAGAAGAAGGTATCTTAACACTTGGTTCAGCCGGAGGCACTTTATTTAGAACAAAATTAGAATTAAAATTTGAAAATAAAGAAGTGGAACTTGTTAAACTTCATTTTGACGGATATTTAGGCGGACATTCAGGAATGGAAATCGGCAAAAATAGAAGAAATATGATTAAAACCATTGCTGAATTTATAAAAGAGAGCGGACTTTCAATCTCAAGTGTAAACTGTGGAAATAAAGATAATGCAATTCCTAGAGTTGGAGAAATTGTAATTGAAAACTCACCAAAATTAGATGAATTAATTTCTAAATTTACAGAAAAATATAATGGAGAGGAACAACTTACAATAGATAAGAAAGAAATTTCAAAAGGAAAAGTTTTAACAAATGAATTGAAAAATACTCTAGTTGAAATTTTAGAAAAGTTGCCTACAGGTGTGAATACAAAAGATGAAACCGGTATTATCAGTTCATCAAATCTTGCAATAGTTCAAACAACTGAAAATGAAATTTTAATTCGCGATTCAATTCGTTCATCTTCATTGAGTATTTTTGCAGATATGAAATCATCTTTTGCTAAAATTGCTGAAAAATTAGGTTTAAAACATGAATTTTTGGGAGGTTATCCTTCATGGGAAAAGAAAGAAAATTCAACATTACAAAAATATGCAAATAAAGTTTATAAAGACTTAACTGGAAAAGAATTTGAAAATATTGTAGTTCATGCAGGACTTGAATGTGGAGCAATCTATGAAAAATATCCAAATCTTGAGTTGATTTCATTCGGACCTGACATCAGAGGGGCGCATACTCCACAAGAAAATCTTTCAATTTCATCAACAGAAAGAGTTTATGACTTTACACTAAAATTAATTGAAGAAATTGCAAAAAATTAATTTTAAAATTTTATTGAAAATCAGCTAAGCGATTAGCTGATTTTTTTATGTTGATATTTTAAGTTTTATTTAATATAATAAACATATAATAAATAAAAAGTATTTTATGCGGAGGTTTTTATGAGTGATATAGAATTTAAGTTTGGGAGTAAGTCAATCAAAAATGGAGAAAGTACTAAACTTTGTTCAATTTTGAATATGACTCTGGATTCTTTTTCGGATGGTGGAAAATATTTTGATATTGATAGGGCTGTAAAAAGAGCAAGAGAGCTTGTTTCAGCTGGAACTTATATGCTTGATATAGGTGGAGAATCAACAAGACCCGGAAGCAAATTAATTTCCGTAGAAGAAGAGATTGAAAGAATTGTTCCGATTATCAAAGCGATTAAGTCTGAAATGGATGTTGTTATTTCAGTTGATACTTGGAAATCTGAAGTTGCTAAGGCAGCAATAGATGCGGGTGCGGATATTATTAACGATATTACAGGTTTACTCGGTGATGAAAAAATGGTTGATGTCATTGCAAATTCAAATGTTGGATATATTATGATGTTTAATCCCGTAATCATAAGGCCAGAACATGAAGGTTCTAAAATTTTTCCAAAGTTTGGCAAAAATGCTTTTATAACGGATAAAGATTTGGAATATTTACAAAGTTTGGATATTTTAGATATGATGGAAGAGAGTTTTAATAAAACTTTGAAGATTGCTATTTCAAAAGGCATAGAGAAGTCAAGAATTTGTTTAGATCCCGGTATCGGTTTTGCTCTTACAAAAAGAGAAAATTTAGAATTGATTAAGGGAATAGATAGAATTCATGATATGGGATATTTATCCTTTTTAGGAGTTTCCAGAAAGAGATTTGTAGTAAATATTTTAACTGAAAATAATATTGACTCAGATATAAAAACAGAAGAGGGACTTTCTAATGTAGATTTGGCATCTGCATATTTAAGTGCGATTGCATCTTTTAAAGGTGTAAATATATTAAGAGTTCATAATTTTGATAAACATTTTTCAGCAATTTTAATTGGAGATGCAATTAGAATGGCAGATAAAAGCGAAGATATTAATTTTGGAGCATATAAAAAGTAGGAGGACTTATGAGTAAAGTTTGGATTGCTTTAGGTAGTAATATGGGAGAAGGTCGGAAAAATCTTGATTTAGCAATTAAGATGATGAATGAAAGAGGAGTGTCTGTTAAAAAAGTTTCAACTTATATAGAAACTGAGCCTTATGGTTATACAGAACAGGATAACTTTGTAAATGCAGTTTGTATAGCTGAGACAAAGCTTAGTCCTAGAGAGCTTTTAGAAGTTCTTTTGAAAATAGAGCTTGATATGGGACGAGTTAGAATAATCAAATGGGGGCCAAGAATTATTGACTTAGATATTTTATTCTATGAAGATTTAATAATTGATGAAGAGGATTTGAAAGTTCCACATATTGAAATACAAAAAAGGTCTTTTGTTTTAGAGCCTGTGAATGAGATAAGTCCAGATAAAATTCATCCTGTATTTAAAAAGACTGTTCATCAATTATTGTTGGATTTAAACTCTTGTGATATTTAGAATTTAGGCTATAATTCTTGAAAAAATAGAGTTTTTATGTTAATATTATGTAAGATAAAAGATAATTAAGGAGGTTTTTTATGACACCACATAATAGAGCGATAGAAGGAGAAATTGCAGAAACTGTCTTAATGCCAGGAGATCCTTTAAGAGCTAAGTTTATTGCAGAAAATTTTTTAGAAGATGTTACATTATTTAATGATGTAAGAGGAATGTTAGGTTACACAGGAACTTACAAAGGAAAAAAAGTTTCAGTTATGGGAAGTGGAATGGGTGTTCCATCAATTGGAATTTACTCTTATGAATTAATCCATTTTTATGGGGTTAAAAATTTAATCAGAATTGGTTCTTGTGGAGCTTATAGCGATAAACTTAAATTATATGATATAGTTGTAGGAATGGCTGCTTCTACAGATTCAAACTTTGCTCATCAATATAAATTGGATGGAACATATTCAGCAAACTGTTCTTGGGAACTTTTAAGAAAAACTTATGAAGCGTCAAAAGAGCAAAACATTGATATCAATGTTGGTAATGTATTCTGTTCTGACATTTTCTATAATGCTTCACCTGAAGATTGGAAAAAGTGGGCACAAATGGGAGTTCTAGCAGTAGATATGGAAAGTTATGCTCTTTATTGTAATGCCAATTATGCAGGAGTTAATGCTATTACAATTTTGACAGTTTCAGATTCATTCCATTTTAAAGAAATTACAACTCCTGAAGAAAGACAAAATAGTTTTACAACTATGATGAAATTAGCATTGGAGATAGCATAATGAAATTAAATAGATATATGGATCATACTGCGTTAAAGGCAGATACAACTTATGAAATGATAGACAAACTTTGTGAAGAGGCAAAAAAATATGACTTTTTCTCTGTTTGTGTTAATGGCTGTCATGTAAAAAGATGTGCTGAAAAGCTAAAAGGTTCAAATACTAAAGTTTGTACTGTTGTAGGATTTCCACTAGGAGCAATGACAACTGAAAGTAAAGTTTTTGAAACTGAAAATGCAATCAAAAACGGTGCAAATGAAATTGATATGGTAATCAATATAGGTGCATTAAAATCAAATGATTTGGATTTTGTATATAATGATATAAAGGCACTTGTAGATGCTACAAGAGGAAAAGCACTTTTAAAAGTTATTATAGAAACTTGTCTATTAACTGATGAAGAAATTGTAAAAGTTTCAGAACTTTGTGTTAAGGCAGGAGCAGAATTTGTAAAAACTTCAACAGGATTTAGCACTTCAGGTGCAAATGAACATGTTGTTGCACTTATGAAAAAAACAGTAGGAGACAAAGCAAAAGTTAAAGCCAGTGGTGGAATCAGGGACAAGGCAACAGCTTTAAAAATGATTGAATTGGGTGCTGACAGATTGGGTGTAAGTGCTAGTGTAAAAATAATTTCAGAATAATTTGTGGAAGTTGGAAACAACTTCCTTTTTTTGTAATTATGATTTTTTTAAATAAATTTGAGTATTATTATTTTTTTAAGGGTATATTTTTTATAAAATCAGGAAGGGGATGATTTTTATGAAAAAATTAATAATACCTTTTATTTTATGTGTTTTTATAATAGGATTTGTAGTAACATATAAGGTAAAATCAAAAAAAGGAGAGCAAGTTATGGAAAAACCAAAAGTTGATTTAAGTTCGATTAAAAACAAAGGAGAGATTTATTTAGCAGGAGGTTGTTTCTGGGGTGTTGAAGGATATTTTTCAAAAATAGATGGTATTGCGGATACAACTGTTGGATATGCAAATGGAAATGGCTCAGAGACAAGTTACGAAAAAATTAAAAGTACAGATCATGCGGAAACTGTGCATATAGTTTATGATAAGGATAAAATTTCACTTGAGGAAATTTTACAACATTATTTTAGAATAATTGAACCTACAAGTGTTAATAAACAAGGAAATGATGCCGGTAGACAATATAGAACAGGGGTATATTTTGTTGACGAGAAGGATAAATCTGTTATAGAAAAATTTATTGATGATCAAAGACCAAATTTTGACAAACCTATAACTGTTGAAGTTGAAAAACTTAAAAATTTTGTTGTCGCTGAAGAATATCATCAAGATTATTTAAAAAAACATCCGAACGGATATTGTCATATTGACTTGGGTCTTGCTGATAAGCCTCTTGAAAGAAAGGATGGAAAATATAAAAAACCAAGTAAAGAAGAACTAAAAAATAAATTGAGCGATTTAGAATACAATGTTACTCAAAATGCTGCAACTGAAAGGCCTTTTTCAAGTAAATATGATAAATTTGATGAAAAGGGAATATATGTTGATGTAGTAACAGGAGAACCGCTTTTTTCTTCAAAAGATAAATACGATGCGGGTTGTGGATGGCCAAGTTTTACAAAACCAATTGATGAAAATATAAATTACAAAAAAGACGATAGTCATGGTCTTAAGAGGGTTGAAGTAAAGAGCAAGGGTGGAGATTCACATTTGGGCCATGTTTTTGATGACGGCCCTAAAGATAAAGGAGGAAAGAGATACTGTATTAATGGAGCTGCTTTAAGATTTATTCCTTTGGAGGATATGGAAAAAGAAGGCTATGGAAAATATATTGATAAAGTTAAGTAAAAATATTTTTTATATTTAATCATAAAGGGTATGTAATTTCGTTATTTTAATTATATACCTTTTTTGTTGTGTAATAATAAAGTTTTTGAGTTCCAGCCAGCTCAAAAGCATTGAGAAATGCGTATTGTTTTTATTTTTTATAAAAAAATAAAATGACAATAAAAAATCAAAAGTTTTCCTAAAATACATTGACTTATATACCGATTTAGAGTATAATACAGTTAATAAATTTTATAGGAGGTATTATATGAACTTATTATCTAGTTTTGTATTACTAAGCGATTCGAAACTTGTTGATACTATCAACAAAATAAACGATTTTATCGCCGGTAATATACTAATGTACGGTTTGCTATTTGCGGGATTATTCCTTTCATTTATTTTGGGTTTCCCTCAAATTACAAAAATCGGAAAAGCTTTTAAATTAGTTTTTGGAGGACTTTTCAAAAAGAAAGAAGGACCTAAAGAAGAAGGTTCAATGTCTTCATTCCAAGCATTGGCAACAGCAGTAGCCGCTCAAGTAGGAACAGGTAATGTTGCAGGGGTTGCAACTGCTATTACTGCAGGTGGACCTGGAGCAATTTTCTGGATGTGGTTATCAGCATTCTTTGGAATGGGAACAATTTTCGTAGAAGCAGTTTTGGCTCAAAAGTACAGATCTAAAATTGATGGCGAATTTGTAGGAGGACCTGCATATTACATATCAAAAGGTCTTAAGAAAACTGGAGTATTTGCTAAAATTTTAGCCGGATTTTTCGCGATTGCGATAGTATTAGCCTTAGGATTTATGGGTAATGCCGTTCAATCAAACTCAATAGCATCAGGTATTAGAGGTATTCAAGGTTTTGAAAATATTAATCCTGCTATTATCGGTGTAGTTATTGCTATTTTGGCTGCTCTAATTTTCATCGGTGGTATTGACAGAATTGCAAAATTTGCTGAACTTGTAGTTCCTGTAATGGCAGTAGTTTACATTTTAGGAAGTATAGTTATATTGGTTATGTTTGCAGGTGAAATTGGACCTACTTTTGCATGGATTTTCAAGAGTGCATTTAATGGGACAGCAGTTGCCGGTGGTATCGCTGGGGCAGCAGTTAAAGTTGCTGTTCAAAAAGGGGTTGCAAGAGGATTATTCTCTAACGAAGCCGGTATGGGTTCTACACCACATGCGCATGCCGTTGCTAATGTAAAGCACCCTGCTGAACAAGGTTTAACAGCTATTATTGGTGTATTCATTGATACAGTTTTAGTATGTTCTGCAACAGCACTTGCAATATTAGTAACAGGTGCTTACAATGTTAAGGGAGCTGACGGAAAATTCTTAGCTGGAGCACAATTAACTCAACAAGCATTCAGAACTGCATTTGGTTCAGGTGGAGCTATTTTCTTAGCAGTATGTTTATCATTCTTTGCATTTACTACTATCGTTGGTTGGTATTATTTCGGAGAATCAAATATCAAATATTTATTTGGTAAAGCAGGACTTTTACCATATAGAGCTATAGTTCTTATTTGTATCGTAGCTGGTTCTCTTGGAGAAGTTGCTATCGTTTGGTCATTAGCAGACATTTTCAACAGTTTAATGGTATTACCAAACTTAATTGCTATCCTTTGGTTATCATTTGAAGCTAGAGCTATTATGAAGGATTACAATCAATGTCTATTAAATAATGATGTACATTATGATTATGAAGTAAAATAATAATTTAATTAATGTGATTTTTTAGGAGAGATTTTATCTCTCCTTTTTAATTATAAAAATATAAATTTAACATCAAGAAATACAAATCTAGATGATGTATCTTTAGCTGAAAATGATTTAGTATTTTTAGGTGTTCCTTCATATGCAGGTAGAGTGCCTGTTACTTTTAAAGAACGTTTTAGCAAAATTAAAGGTAATAATGCATTAGCTATAGTAGTTGTAACCTATGGAA
>OGYO01000296.1_pt1 | contig 25151 bp, 43 predicted proteins | sample 1576561 | NCBI WGS metagenome assembly OGYO01 (sample SAMEA3541507, study PRJEB24748) | human gut metagenome | biome: human gut; feature: human-associated habitat; material: faeces | place: China | collected 2012 | reverse complement strand
CGGTGGTAGGATCATTGACCACGCCCAGAATCACCAGCAGGGCAAACACGGCGTTTACCACTGCCAGCAGCTTATCGCCGATTTCGCCCAAGTCCAGCGTAAAGCCGAACAGGGCGGCCACGGTCTGGATCAGCAGCAGCACGGCGGGAATCACCGCAAGCCAAAAGTTCTTGTTTTTGATACGGACAGTCCAGTTAATCATTTTGTTTCCTCCTTAAATTTAGCCCAGCCCAAGCCGGGCAAGAATAAACCCTACGACAGCGGCCACAACGATGTAGATGACCTTTTCCACAACGCCCTTCCACCGCTTGCCGGGTTCGGATTTCAGCTCCTGCACGTCCGTGCAGAGGCCGTCAACCTTCTCCCCGGTAATTTCCACGCGTTCAGCCATCACCGCAACAGACGTTGCCAGCGTGTTCAGCGCTTCCGTGTGCTTTTCCAGAGCGTCCAGGCGGTGGGAGTTGGATTTGCTCCGCTGTTCTACCGCAGAAAGCCGCCCAGCGATTTCCGTTTCTTCCATTGGCATACTCCCTTCTCAGCCGTCCCATCGGCTGTATTTCCCGTTGTCCTCGTGGATGCCCCATCCGTACAGCCCCAGACCGCCCCGCCCGGGGATTTTCTCGGCCTGCACCTCCTGCGATATGGCATACAGCTTCTCCGGGGAGATAGCCCCTGAGAGGTCTACGGCCTGTCCCGTGGTGTGCAGGGAGTTGGATACCCCGCCCACTTCGGCATTGTGCCGCTTGCACCGTACACCGGAATTCACATTCAGAGGAACCCCAGCCCGACGGCGTATCTCATCCGCCATGCGGACGGTTTCCTCTGCGGGTTCTGCTGGGAAGCCGTTGCAGTATTTCCCGCCGCACTGGCACCGGAATTCCTCCCGGGTGAAATACTGGATATCATCCCAGAACGTCCCGGTCTTTGGCGCGGTGCTGTCCTCCGGCTGCTTCACTTTCTCCGCCGTCCCGGCGATAGCACCGATGAGCATCTTCTGGGTAGCCGCACCCGGTATTCCGTCCACGGCAAGCCCGTAGTCCGCCTGAAACGCCCGGATAGCCCTCTGTGTGTTCCTGCCCTCAATGCCGTCAATTGTGCCGGGAGAATAGCCCAGATAGGCGAGCAAGCACTGAATTTGCTTTACCGTCATACGTTCACCTCTTCCCAGCCCTGAGGGTATGCGGACGGCGACCATACATTATTGTCCAACGTGGAGCGGTACACTTTACTGCCCTCCGTGCAGCAGTCGCCCTTATTGTAGGGGCTGGTAGACATGGCAACGAACGGCAACGCTTTCGCTGGGTCTGTGCTCCAAGCAAACCCCCACTGTGCAGGACGTTCCTCCGGCTCCTGGGTGTAGATAGTGCTGTCATAGGGCTGCACCAGTCGTACCACACGGCCAGCAGATGATTGACACACAAACCCGGCCTTGCGCTCCAGCATGTTTTTGTTTGCGACAGCGGCCTTGAAACTGGGAATGTCGCTATCCGCCGCATTCAGTTCGGTGCCTGTCATGTCCGGGGCTTTCTCCTGCAAGGCAAGCGCGTTCGCCCGCCCCTGGGCATACATGATGCTTTTTCTTTCCTCTTGTGTCACAGGCTGTCAACCCCTTTCTTGTAGGCTTCATCCAGCTCTTTCAGCTGTTCCTCGCCGCCGCTGGCTTTCATTTCCGCGATTTTCGCAAGGATGGCGTTTTTGCGTTCTTCGATGGTCATGCGTTCACCCCCAGCGCGGTTTCGATTTCGGATAACGCGGCTTCGTACTCGGCATTCTGAGCAACAACCGTCTGGTATTGCTCCCGCTCATACTCCCGCTGTGCAGCGTCCAGCTCTGCCCACGGCTTCCACGGGGCGATCATTTCGCCAGTGAAAACTGTGCCGTCGGCACGTGTCCACGTCTGACCCGCCGGGATGAAGCGATAGCCCTCAACGTAGGTGTCGCACTTACCGTCGAATGCGTCCGTTTCAATCTGCGTCAGCCCATCAGCGGTGGAGGTGTGGCACTTAAAGTCCGAATCTATGTAAATTATTTTCATTCATGCCACCTCACTCCAGCAGAAGACTGTTGACTTCGGCATATGTATCGCTTGAGAATAAGAAGAAACCAATTCTGTGCTTTCCGGTCAAGGCTGTTACATCAATGTTTTTAGGAGATGCAGTCTTGAAATTGATGTATGCCACGCGGTTATCAGCTACGTAAGTTCCCAAACTTGTCCATATACACAGACATGCAGCATCAGCAAATGAGGTCATTGCCGTGGACAGCACACCGTCGAATTTAAGCGTGGTGAAGGGAGCCAGGTCTACTTCGTCGTTATACACATAAGCACAGCTTTTCGTATAGGCTGACTGGGTTATTTTCATGCTGGTTGCGCCCTTATCGACAGTCGGCTCGTTCGTGCCCTTGTAAGAGGTATTCAGAGCCATCGGAACGTAAGCCCATCCGCCGAACTCCTTGCCGGACTTGTAAAGTTCACCATTCCACCAGTCAACCCACTTACCGCCTATATAGCTTTTGGCGGTCTTGCCCGTCCATCCGCTGCCGGTGTACTGCATTGCGGAAATCGGATAAACATGGAGCCCGTTTTTCTTCAGCGCATTGAAGGCAACACTGCTGCTCGTTCCGACAGTGAGCCACACCATCCCCTCAACAGGCTCAGCGGGCGCAGAAGCAGAGAACGCCCAGCCGGAAATGGTGGTATCCGTATTTACCCAGATGGTATTTTCCCGCGCAGCAGTTGGCTGAGTTGTTCCGCCTACTATCTTGAAATTTACGCCTGCGCTACCGCTGCCAAATCCCTCAAGTGCTACTTCTCCCATTACCTGCTCACCTCCACAATAACAGGAATATCCACCTCAGGGGCTTCATCCAAGCACACAAACGTTACACTTCCGGCCTCCGTTTTCGCGTATGTAATCGCTGCGCAAGCATCCCGTATAGCGCTGTCGGTGTCCACGTTGCCGGAATAAATAGGCCAGCTTTTCACGCTTTCGTTGCTATCGCCCAGAATGGAACTCAGGAGGATTTTCTGCTTGTACGCGCCAGAATTTGAAGTCCATCCGGATGCAAGCAACGTCACCTCGTATTTCTTTTTGCTCAATCCGCTGAGCGCATCCGCCGGGGTGGGATTGATTACGTTGGGGCACAACTGATTTGCTAGGCTATCAGGCAGAACAGACGCTTTATTGTAGGGCGTGCCCTCCACAAGCGGTTGGTCGTCTCGCTCAATCGTCACGCTCAGCGTCTGCCCATTCATTGTAAGCTTGTACTGCCCCGGCATTCCCGGTACTCTATCCGTCATAAGGCTCCTTCCCCAGCGTATATTTCACCGCTGTACCGATAAGTTTGTTTTATTCCCGCAATTCTGGAAACTGCGATTTCCAGAACTTTTTCAATGCTGTTTGCTCCCTGCCATGTGAGGTTATCCATCGTATTCGGCAGGGCGTTTGAAATAATAAAAATGCTCTTTATCTTTGCCACGTTACCCAGATATCGCGCCATCTGGGACGCTACCGGCCATTCTGCGGCGGAGAAGTCCCCAGGCAATCCCCAGTCCGTTTTTACCGTTAACTGCTCGGAAACTCCCAAAGACGGGAATTGCTCCACTATTTCCGAAACCGCCGTTTCCACACGGTTCAAGTCCGTGTAGCTGTACAGTCCTTTTTCGTTGCCCAGCAAAGCATCCGATTCCGTTCTATCTGTTACCAGCGCCATCAGTACAGCACCTCCATTCCACCAGAATAAATCTCGCCGGAATACGGCCACACCGATTCAAGCGTTACTTCAATACCCTGAATCTGGATAGAGGCGGTGTGCCCGTTTTGCGTCAGTGTGCTATCCATGGAAGATATAAAGCCGCGCGTAATTGTGCCCCATGGTGTAAGGCTTGAGGCTATATCTCCCGCTTCCTGCCCCGAAATAACCACCTTTTGAGTTGCTGTCTGCCGCCGCTGCTTGGCCGAATATAGGCGTTCAGCGGCCTCTAGAGCATTGCCGTTGTGAATAAGGGTGCATTCCGATACAGAGGCATAATTGCCGCGTTCCTTCGCCGTCGCTTCCGGATTTAATTTCGTGAACGTCCGAGTTGTGTGCAGGTACGTTTTCGCTGTGAGTTTTACCGTTCCGCTGGCCGTTATCTTCACCCAATTCACGTCGGAACCGGTGATTTCTCCGCCCTCAATCACGTAATCGTAATGGGGAGCAGAAAAGGTGAAAAGCACATTCTCTCCGTTTACTTCTTCCTCGTTCATCAGCGTTTCCGTTACATCCTGCTGGGTGTATGTGTGGGCTATCACTTCCACCCGGGCATATCTCGGCGCGGTTCGCACGTTGCCGCCCAGAAGAATTTCCGATTCCCGGAACCTCTGCGTAACGGCGGACGGGATGGGCAACAGCCGTATTTTTGTGGAATCCTGCGTGGATACCAGAGCACCCACCGAAAAGGCTACACGCTGTAGCGCTTCTCTCTGGGAGCATACAGGCAGATACCCGGTGACGGTAGAGCTTGCAAACTCCTGGGCAATTTCAAATTCCCAGTTGCTCAGGATATCGGCCACCATTTCGGAAAGTGGCCGCTGGTAATACATCCCGCCAAGAAATTCATCTGCCAACAAGCCGATTGCAGACTGTGCCTCAATGGTGTAATTGGCTTCTGCTTTTCGTGTGCTGGATTTGATATACTGGGTAGCTCTCAGTTTCCCATCCTTGTACAGCTCCACTCGCTGGTTCTCCTGCGGTAAAAAGCTCCTGTTCTGCGGGTCGTAAATGTTCACCGACATTGTATCCACCGTGAGTTCACAGATGGAGGGGTCGATTTCATTCACAAGCCGCACCGACGTTATTTCATTCGCCCCAAGTAAAATTGTCCGGCCAACTTCAATTCTTTGAATCTTGGCAAATTGGCCGGGGTGGTTTGTTTTTTTCAGGGTGATTACAATTTTATCGAAGCTTTCCACCGTTTCCAGCAAAGTCCAGTTTGCGCTATCCGGGAAATAATCCTGATTTACAATGAGCGTTTGCCCGTTGTACCACGATACGTGGATCTCACTGCACCACTGTTCCGTGGCGGGGGAAAATGTGAATGTAAAGCCCGTAGAGCTGTACGGCACCGGGAATGTAATGGTGATTACAGGGGGGCTTTCAAGTTGCCCATTCTCGCCGGAACGTGCCACGCTCCACCAGCCGGGGTGCGGGTCATCCGGCAACAGTTTTCTAGTCCCGTCCAGCCTCCACAGCCCAGGCTCTAACGTGGCGTATGCCTTGCTTTTGCCGCCGGATGCTATGAGCGCGTCGGAGGAAAACGCATTCCCCCCGGTGCTTTCCGCTATCATTTTTTCCTGTGCGCCCTCAGGCGCATCAATGTAGTTTATTTCTAAGCTCATACAAGTACCTTCGGGGCTTGCGCCGTAAAGTTTATCTTGATTTCTCCCCACTCCACGCCGTTGCTGTGCAGCCGCCGGATAGGCTGAGTTCCAGCAGTAACGTACATCCTTTGTGTAAGCGTCTGCTGGTTGTAGGGGAATACGCATACATGAGACGCTACCGGTTGACTTATCGCCTCCCAGAAAGCGTCCAGCGCCTCCATATCGCCTTTATCAGCTACCACCATTGTGTAATTGTAGTACGTGCCGATTGGGTCGCGGTAGATGTTCCCATCCTGCGTAGTGCTTGCTGCAATGGCATCCTTTACGGAGAAAGAACGGCTAAGCGATAGCACGGAAACATTGTATTCCACGCCATCGAGAAGAAATTGAACAATCACATAATCACCTCTTTAGCAAGGCTTGTCCCGCGCCGCTGCGCTTCTGATTTGATTTCCGGATACAATGCGCGGACGAACTGCGCAAGAGTTCCCTCGAAGTTCACCTCCGTGGTGATGTTGATTTCTCCGATTTCCTCACGCACGATTTTTCGGAGTAAATCCTCGGGGGCTTCCAAATTCGTGCCGTTCCGCTGATCGCCAAGAACGGCCATAAACGGGGCGTTTGGAGGAATTACCGCACCAGATGCAAGGTAGGGAATGCCCATAGCCGCATCCGAACTAAACAGAGCTTGCGGGGAAACTGCGGCGGGGTTTCCAGATCCACCGGATTGTGGGCTTGCGCCGTTTTTGATGGTAACGGTGAATGTCTTCCCCTGCAAACTGTTAATCTTGGATTGTATATTGGTAATATACTCATTCACTTTGTCGTACATATTTTTCCATGCCGTTTCATTATCCGTTTGCATGGTGGCAAGCGTACCAGACAACGTAGTGCCGATATTTTCTATCGATGTTTTCAGCGGCGATTCAACGTTAGTCTCAAACCATTTTCCTACACCTTCCCACTTACTTTTCAGCGTATCCGCGCCGGTGGTCGCCATTTCCTCAGTGGCTTTCTGGACGGATTCCATTCCTTCGGTGGTGGGGGTGACAAACTCGTTTGTAATTTGCGAGCCAGAGGTTGATGCAGCGTTACCGACTTCTGTAATTCCGGTTTGAGCTTCTGCCATTACGCTTGTTATAGCCTCAAATTCAGCCCTATTCGCCGCAAATTCTTCATTAAACGCCGCCACTTGATCTTGAGGCATTTTTACAGCCGCCGCAACCTCCGCCATAGATTCCGTTGAGCCGTCCGCCCACTTCTGAATTGCTTCCGTAGCAAATCCCATATCCATAGCTTTTTGCAGATTCTCGCGGTATTGCGCCATTGCCAAAGTGTTATCTATCATATTTTGGCGCATAGCTTGATACGTAGTAGCCGAAGCGCTACTCGTTTTATCAAAAAGCCCAATGGTGGAATTCAAAGAATCCGCTGCCGATTCTTTAGCATTCTGGAATTCTTCGGCAAGTGCTTTTTGTTCCTCCGTAAGTTCGCTTGTGGCTTCGGCGGCTTCATTTTGCGCGTCGGTGTATTGGCCTGTAGTTTCTGTGACGCCGCCTAGCTGGTTTTCCAGTTCAGCTAATAGTGCATCCTGTTCGGAAACAGCGTCATTTGCGGTGGCAATTTCTCGGTTTAAGTCTGGGATTTCGCTTCGGCAATCAACGTATGATTGAAGCAGTGCTTTGGTTTCTGCGGTTAGCCCCGTTACGTTCCCATTTTGCATCACAAATACATCAGCCAAATGATCGAGTTCCTCGGCAGTATATCCAAGCTCGTTTTGCAGCTGGGTTTGCACCGATTCAAATTCATTTGTAATTGCTATGAGGTCTGCTTGTGCCTCGTAAAGATCAAGCGTGGCCTCTGCCTGAGCTTCCAGAATAGCGGAATAGCGCTTTTCCTTGGCCGCATACAGTGCCTTTTGCTTCATGGCGTCGATGTTTACCAACTGCGCCTTGCTGTTCGCTGTAAGCAAGCCGGTTTGCTCGTCAATCTGTAAATTCAGCTCAGGGTATATCTCATTCAGCAAATCAACGACGGTAGCATAGTTCCTCGCGGCATCCGCCGACGTTGATACTTGCGGGGCAAGTTCTTCAAGCTCCTGCTTGAGCAAATCCGCCTTGATTGCGTTTCGCTCTATCAGTTGCTCGGATTCCTCATATTCGGTGTTTGCCGCATCCACCGCATCGGTGAAGTCCTTCATGTCCCCCGCAAGGTCTGCGGAGGCGGACGTTTCGGACATCCTCTGCAATGCGCTTGTGATTCCCTGAATAATGGGGGTAATCCCCTCTAGAATCGGAGTACCGATTTTTGCAAGGAACTGTTTCCACGCCTCGGAAAGCTCGCCGGTAACGTTCGTCCACTGCTCAGCCTCTCGCGCCGCCTGCCCGATTGCGCCGGATGCTTCGTTGCCAGCCTCCACCATGGAAAGTAGCACATCGACTTTTTGTGCTTCGGAAAGCTCTTGGAAAGATTTCGCATACTTCTTGTTTGCGGCGGTGTTTCGCGTGGTTTCCGTGGCGGCAATGCCCAGAGCGGCATCATTAGCGTAGTTGCCCTTTAGGAAAGATAGCAAAGATTCTGTAGTTTCCTCTACCGATCTATCGTAGTACGCCGCGCTATCCGCAGCTGCTCGAAGCGCACGGGATGCAATATCCATAGCGGCTTCCGTATCGCCACCGGCTGATTTCGTAAATGCAAAAATCTTTGTAAAGGAGCCTTGCATTCGCGTTGCGGTAATGCCGGTTTCCTTGGAAATGGAATTCAGGGATTTTCTGGCTTCCTTCTCAACGCCAGAAAAAGCCTGCTCAAACTGCGCATTGGAAGCTGCCACATCCGCCGCCGCTGCGACAGCCTGTTTGCCCAGCTCCACAAGTTCCCGTGCAATGGCTTTCAGCGCACTGATAAGGGCTTCGGCGGATAAGTGCGCCTTGAACATATCCTTGAAAGCGTCTCCGGCGCCTTTGGCCTTTTCCCCGGATTTTTCGGTTTCCTCTCCGGTTTTTTCTGCCGCATCCTGAATCTCATAGAGGTTTTCAATGATATGGTGTGAGCCTGTTTCCGCATCGGACTGAATCGCATCCCATGCACGTTCCATCGCGGATTCCTGATCGTAGCCCAGTTCCTCATACACCTGAGCAATCTGCTTTGCCCGCTGTTTCTCACTCAGGGAATCGTTTGCACGAATCGTTTCGATTTTAGCGTATGCGGATTGGTAGCTTGCTGGCAGCTTCTCAAACGCATCTTTGTAATTTGTATTCTGGAACGCTTTTCCAATGTTGTCGGCGGCCTTTGCTGCCGTCTCCGCCGTTTTTATGAAAAGCCCCTGAATCTCGTCAGCGCCTTTTTGTACGCCTTTCGTATCAAGCTTAGAATCAATTAAAATCTGCCCGTCTGACATTTAGCCACCACCTAACAAGCCCTTGATTTCTTCCCGTGCCTGCCGCACTGCGTCGGTGTCCTTGTTTTTCAGCTCCACAAGCTTCCGGTTCTCGCGGTAAAATTTCTTTTCGGATTTATCCAGCTTTTCGCCTGTGGAAAGCTTGTTTCTGATTCTGAGCACCGTGCAGAACAAGCCTTTATCAATGCTCATGAACCAGCCGTACACCGTCCACCAGTGGATATCCGGGGACAGTCGGATTTCCTGCCCGGACACCTGATTTAGCGCCGGAATGATGATATCCGCGTCCTGCTCCCAGTCCATCAGTTTAGGCCGAATCTTCCCGTCCGGTTCTCTGCCGCAATCCAGAAACCACCGTGCCTTTTCTATCGCTTCCGGGATATCCGCTGACGGAATCCGCGCCCACTGAGGGAATATGCGGCACACCATGTTTGTGACTTTTTCCGCTCTCCCTTTTTCGGGGTCGCTCAGCTCAGCTAGTGCGGCAATGGCATTTTTCCACCCGTAGTTAATGGGGTAAGCCACCTCCCCGACAAGCAGGGAGGTGGGGAGATCATACGCGGCCATTACACCGCACCATCAGCCGTAAAAGTAAACGCTCCGTCCGCAACCGAAACGGAACCAATAGTCCTTTCGCCGCCGTAGGTAACATTGATAGGCATGGTGAGGTTGCCGCCGCCATCGCCGCCCAGACTGCTGATTTCCACGGCGCACGCCTTGTAACGCTCTGCAAAGAACTTCGTGGTGCCGTCGGTGTACACGTATTTATGTACAATCAACATATCATTGTTGGACATTGCCTGCGGGTTCTGGTCTCTCACGCCCTGGTTCCAGATCTGGATAGCGGCCTTGTCACCGCCAGAGATTTCCCATCCGTCAAAACTCTGGGTAATGATGGGCTTTTTCATGCTGGAATAGGCGTTGCCGATGATATCCTGATTGGTTTCGCGCTGCCAGTCGAAGTCCTCCTGCCCGCTGTAAACGCGGATACCGACGGGCGCCCACTCGGGAGCAGTAGAAGTGCCGACGTTCAGATTCGCAATCAGCGTTTCACGCGCAATGGTAACGCCATCGGCAACATTAAAGCTCAGATTATCAGCCATATTTCTTTCCTTTCTGCGGATTTACCGCCTTGTAAATTCGTGTGTGTAGTTCACAGTGATTGGAATTAGCCAATCCTGCGTTTTGTTTTCGTTTGGTTCGAGCGCATAGGAGTTAAAGCGCACGGCCTTTGTGATTTTCCGGCTTCCGGTAAGGGGTGGATATGCTTCCAGCTGGTACAGCTTGCCGCCTATCGTCACCGGCTCACGGCACGCCCAAGCGCCCAGCTTATCAAGAAAGTCGTTTGTCCCGGCTTTCACGTACTCGCTGGTAGCATCGGTGCGATACACCACGTAAAATGGGAACTGGCATTCCTGCCGGATGTTGCCGACAATATCGGATTTCTCGGAGTACACCAGCGTTCCGCTTTCCGGCTCCATAGAAATACCCCCGTCTTCAGGCAAATCACTTCTTGAGATGACCCGCCCGTTCAGACCGGGGTATTGATTCAGCAGCTCCACGACGGCGTCTTTCAGGATTTCAAATCCTTCGCCGTCAACGCTTATCGGTTTTGGTGTGTCCATTATCCAGCGCCGACCTCCTTTTTCACCAGCTCGACCCACTTGTCACAGTCTTTACTTTTGGCTTTGTCAAACCATTGGCTAGTCCTGCCGTTTGAATAGGTCAGGCTCTTTCCTGTGGATACCTTCTTTTCACCCTTTTTAGCCCACGCAGAGCGGGATTTTTCACCAACCATGACGTTTCCTTCATACAGGAATCGCCCGGTAGGAGCTACGCCAGCCACCACCTGCCCAGATCCAGCGATAGCAGCAGACGCGGCCTTTGTTTCGTTGATGAATTGCCCCGTCAGCATTGGCATAAAGGGAACCATAGAAGTCATAATGGCGCTATCAAGGGCGAACTGCGCACGGTTGAAATTGCCCTCCACCCGGCTCATATCCACCTTAATGTCCACGCCATCCACGATGATGGAGAAGTCCTTGAAGTGGTGTATTTTCTGCGCCATATCATTTCCCCCATACCTCGATCAGCGGAATAACGGAGTGCCGGGAGACAGACGAAATTGTGAATACGTTATCCTTCGTACGGTTCATGTAGGCGTAAAATCCTTCATCCGTCCAACGTTCGTCGGAATCCGCCACAATGCCACCATCCCATTCACCATTCCAGAAAAAATCGCCTGTGGGGCTGAATGTAATGGAATCTTCGTTCCCATCCCATTCTTTAGGCTCCAACAGGCGTTTCCCTGCGATATTGACCACACCGTCTTTTTTCTGGTAATGAATTCCCACGTATGCGCTATCTTTCGATTCCGCGCCATACTTGGCAAGAATTGCGGCACGATCTACATTAAGATTGCAATTCTCAATGACGGTGGGGTACCACGTAGCACCTTTCTCACGGTCTCCGGGCTTGCGATTGAATACAGTAACGGTATTTTTGTACATCACAGCACCTCAGGATATACGCCCATGTACAGAAGATTCACGCCGTTTGCATCCTCCACGCCGGACAGACCGTCACGAACGATATTGAAAAGCATTTTCCGCTTCGCGGCGGTATCCTTCACAGCAACATCTATTGCCGTTGTGCTGCCCTGCCCTTCCATGTAAGATATCGCCTCGTTACCGGCTTCAACGCGGGAAATGATCTTCCGCTGCAATCCGTTTTCGGTTTCAATGTACCCTCTGCTCATGTTGGCGGCCTGTTCCGCCTCATAGATTTGGTACAGCGTATTCACCAACTGAGCAGCGGTAAATTTCACGGCATAGGCTGAATCCTCGTCCACGGGGAACGCCTTTTTCAGCTTCCGCACGCTATCAATGCCCGTTGTATATTTATCCATTGTACGGCAAGCCTCTATTGCCAGCCGCTCATAGATGTTTTCATCAATTGGGGAGTACCACCGTATATAATCCTCAAACGTGATATACATTGGCCGCCGCCTCCTGCTGCTCCAAAAATTCCGCTATGATATCTGCTTTCTTGGCCTTTGTGATGCTATAGCCCAGCTTCGCAGAAAGAGCCTTGATCTCCGGTATTGTCAGTTTTTCAAGGCTCTCCTGCGTATAGCTTGCCATTGAGCTATAGCCGGTTAACCCCCCTGACTTTCTCCGCCGCTGGCGGCCGCCGCAATGATCGCCGCCATATCCTTGTTCAGCGTCTTCACGCCGCAGATCATATCAATGGAAATGGTATCGGTTTTGGTGGTGATGTTGTAGTCCTGCACCACGCGGAGGCCAAAACCGTCGTAGTTCACAATCGCTGCATTTGCCGCGCCCTGCGGCAGAGCCAGAGGCCGGGTAACGAATGCGAAAGCGTTTTTGTGGAAAGCCAGTCCAAGAACGCCCGCAGTGTCCGCGTTCTGGTCAACGTAGAAGTCCATGCCGAACTTCCGGCCAAGAGACGCTTCACGCAGCGCAGTGCCCGCGTCGCCCACTTTCTCGGCGCTGATGAACAGGTCGGTTTTCAGCAGCTTCGTTTCGGTATCGGTGTTGTACACAAACCGGCGCTCGGTCAGCGGGGTTGCAGACTTGGTGAGGTATGCCCGCGCGTCAATGACGTCGTTCTTGATATCGGTGGTTGCCGTCACCTTGTTGGTGATACCGGATGCAAGGCCAAGCAGATAGCCGTCAACCTTATCGGCGAACGCCTGCATAGCGGGGACAATGAACTGCGTGGAGAAGCTCGCAATATCCATCGTCAGCTCCTTTGCGGTGACTGCGAAAGATACATCAAGGAACTTATCCATTTTCACGGGAACGCCGCTTTCGGTAGCATCCTGCACCGAAATAGTTCCGGCAAACTCCTTTGCCGTAAAGGTTGCGGGCTTGCGGATGGTGATGGTATCGCCCACACCGGTGACAAACTCGCTGGAATAGTCGCGGTGTACCAGATTTGCCATAACTGCGTTGTTCCGCAGCACCATAAGGGCTTCACGGGCGATAATGTCGGGGGTAAGAATCGTATTTGCCATAAATAAAAAACTCCTTTACTTCTTTCTTGCGGCGATATAGTCCGCCATACTCATTTTGCTGAGGTCTGTTTGCTGGCCGCCTCCGCCATTTCCGGGATTATCGAAGCGCGCCGCGCCGCCGTTATCTTCAAAAAGATATCCGCTATCGGCACGCAGCGCATCCAGCGCGGCCTTAATGTCCGTTTCCTGATTCTTGCTGGCTTTCAAGGTATCAATATCCAGCAGCGCCCGAATTGCCTTAGCGCTTTTACCCTTGGCACCGGTGATGGCGGCATCCAGGGCGTGGGAAAATTCCATATCCACGATCTTCCGGTTGCTCTCGGCAATGGCATCGTTGTACTTCTTTTCCCAATCCTTGGCGGACTGCTTAATGGTATCGATGTCCTGCTCCTCAAAGCCGGAAATGGTTTTCTGCGCCTCACCCAGCTGGCTCTTGATGGTGTCATAGTCAGCAAAAGGTTTCTTAGCAGCTTCGATATCCCGGCCATTCTCTGCCATGATCTCGTCAATGATCTCCTTGCTCAGGGGCTGGTCTCCTACCTTGAAATTCTGCAAAAACTCACGTTTCATATACTTCCTTTCTCAGCTATGCTTTGTTATATGGGGGTTGCGTCCCCTGCTGTCGGCTTGTTTTACGCCTGCCACGGCAAAAATGGTATGAAAAAAGCAACCGTTCGGAAATTCAGAACAGTTGCTTCAATCAACTTGATTATAGTGGCACTTCCCATCGTGCCACGCGCCGCATGATTCCTTTTTGCACTCAATGAATTCTGCGGTGTTGTGTTCTATCACCTGTTGTAAAGTCTGGTTGCCGCTTTCGTCGTACTCCTGCGTCGTCTGCTGAACCAGATGCCGGTTTACTGCGTATGGGCAATACATCATACTCATTTATTCCTTCTCCGCGTTGTACTTTCTGGCCGCAGCGGTAGCTTTTGCTGCTTCACTACGATTCCATAGGGCTATCGCGATTCTGTCCGCTCTTTTTTTCTGCCCGGTTTCCTTGCAATAAGCGTTGTATGCTTCATTCTGCTGCTGCAATAAAGCGGATTTCTTGCGGTACTCTTTTTCAAAGCCAACCCGTTCTTCCTCAGATAGCGCTTTGTCCATGGCCGTCCTCAGCCCCAAAACTTTCCGTTTTGTATCCCTGATTCTCCGCTCCATGGCGCGTTGCTTCTGCTCTTTCTCGTACTGCTTTTTGTTTTCCTCGCTGTCGTAATCCTCAAACGGGTTACCTTGCCCGGGGAACCACACTGAAAAATTGTGGCGGCAATTCGCCCCACATAGCCCCGTTACTGTGCCGTAGTGGGTGGATGAAACGAAATCTGGGTATTCTGTGCTAGGTACGCGGCTATAGATTTTCCCCTGCCACACCTCGTGCGTCGGCCTTGCTCCCAGATGGGAAGAAACAATTACAAGATTTACGCCCATTTCGTCCATTCTCGCAAGCTGTATTCTAGCCGAACCTTGAGAAATGCCGGTGCGTACCGCCCGCGCCGTGGCGACCTCTATTGTATCCTTGTGTACGCGCTCTGTTCCGTCGCTCCCAATTTTGGTATACTTGATATATACCCCATCGTAAACAAGCCGCTCCACGGCCTCCCTGACGGCCTGCACGGGTGAAATTGCCCCGGACATGGCTCTCATATACGCTTCGTCACACAGCCGCGTAAATGTCTCTTGCACCGCATCGGCGGTTGTGGCCGTGAAGTTCTTCCACTCTCCGAGCGTCTGCTCATATGTATCTTGCATAAGCTTTTGGAGATACGGCGATTGCACAAGCGGCGTTGGATTCAGTCCGGCCTCTCGGTATATCGCATCATCGTATCCCAGTGCCTTTACTCCGGCATCCTCCATAGCCGCCGCGATTTCCGTTTGCATTTTCCCGGTAGCTTTTGCAATCTCTTTTTGGATATCGTCCAAGAGATAGCCAAGCTGTTGCAGCGTTTCGATCTGGTATTTATCCAGAGGGGTGAGGATATAGCCATCACCACGCCCGAACCGAATCAGAATGCGTTCTATAATCCGATTCATAATATTCTGGTGCAGTTCTTCCGCAATACCCTCCGCCGGTTCAACGGCGTGGAGTAGATAAGAGGGGGTAAGCATTGGCTATTCCTCCGCTCCAAATAACGTCGGCGTTTTCGGCTGAGCCGCATTTTCCAGTGCCTTTGCCTCCTGCTCTGTGAATCCCTCGAAACGTACCAGATAATACCAGAATGGGACTTTACCCGCCTGAACATATCCGTACCATCTGGCCTTTTCCTCGTTGGCCGAATATGTGATATCCCCGAAGTCATAGGCCACTTCATACGCGCCAGCCGGAGCAAGGCCGTACAAGTCAGCGAACGCATTCAACGCGTAAATAAGGCAATCCAAGCAGTGCTCTAGGCTATCCCGGACGGCCTTGATCGTCTGAATTGTACGCTGCTGGTCGGCTTCTACTTGCGTTGCCGTCTGAATGCCACCGGACTGATTAAAAACGAAATAGCCGTTTGAGAACCCTGCCTTATAGCCGATCTGGCTGAGCAGGGCGTTCAGCCCCGTAAGTCGCGCATCGGTGTTCAATGCGGGATTGATTTCATGGTAAATATCGCTCTGTGTGGTGGTATCTCCGTCCACGAGATTGATATAGTTCGGCATCCTTACACGCCCAAGCGCGTTCTCCGTTTTCGCCCTTTCCTTGAAATCAAGCATTCGATCTTTATCCACCATCACAGTTCGCTTGCTATCAAAGATTTCGGCTGAATTTCTGGAATATGCAATATCCAAGTCCCGCAGCTCCTGCACGGCCTCAGAGAATGCAGGCAGACCATAAGGGGAACTGATTACGATATTGTTTGCTTGCGGCATCCGGAACGCCGCGAACAGGGGCTTTTCAATATTCGCCACGGTAGCTTCTTCCGCCAGCGCCGACCACGGCGTTTCGGAAATGTCAACAGGCTTTCCGGTATCATTCTCCGATGGGCTTACATAGCATTTATTCGTGATTCTGTATGCGCCGCCCTCGAACCGGTGGTATTCCAGCCGGGTGAACCACTTATCCCCGGCTCTCTGCTGATTGTAGAAAACTGCGCCGTCAATTTCGGCGTTCGTCACGTGGGTAATATCAAATTTGTTCGGCGTGTAGATATCGATTGTATCACCGTTTGGCTTTAGCATGATTGTGCCGTATGCGCTGCCGTACTCCACCCAAGATTGCAACAGCGAATACACCCGGTCAACCTGCCATTGCAGCCAGTCGGCGCGGGCAGACCCGCTTAACTTGATGCTCGTACCCTGCATTGTCAGCCGCGCGATTTCGGCGCACACGGACTTTGCGAAGTTCACGGTATCTATGCCGTCTTCTACATCAATCCAGCTTGGGTTTCCCTGATAGATATCGGCACATTCATAAATCCAAGCGTTCATTTGCTCGGATGAAATAGGCTCTATCTTGAAATCTTCCTTTACCCTCGTATCAGAAATCACAGATACAAGCCCTTTTATAGCTGAAATGATACCCATTACGATTCCTTCACTTTCTTTCGCATCACGGAATTACAAAAATACCGTATATCATCCATAGCGTGATCGTTATCTTTCACTACCGCGTCCTCCGTTTTCTTATCGTCCCATCGGTACAGCCCAAACTCCCTTATAGCGTCCGTGCAGCACCGATGAATTTTTATATTCCCATTCTTGAGATACACCGCCGTGCGCCGAATGCCATCAAGAACGGCATTGTCCGCCTGCTGGACGCGGAATCCACGGCGTTTCAGGGCGGTAATGAAAGATGCTGCCGAAGGGTCGATGATTGCCCTCTTGATTTCGTAGCCGTCCGTCAGGCGCTCCACAGCGTCGCAATATTCCTCGTCTGTGAGCTGCTTATAGTTGGCTCTGCCATCGTAGTAATACTCTTTGATTCTTACCGCCTTGTTGCCATCTACCGCCCACAAGCCACATGAAAACGGGTTTAGGGTGCCGTAGTCGATGCTTATGTAATAGTCCGCGAATTCCGGCACTTCATCCGTGATATTCGCTTCGGAAAAATCGTATACAAGCCCCTCTGCCAGCGTCCATTTTCCCAGAATGTACCTATCATAGAACACCGTTCCAGCATATTCTTTTTTCAGATTTTCAACAAAAGCCGGGGGCAAGAACGGATTATCATCTATGGTGTATTCTTGGCTAAAAATATCGGCATCACTATCAAGAAATATTTTAAGCCAGTGGTTGGGATACTGCGGGTTGTATGTTCCGTCAAAGCAAGAATACTCTTTATCGAGGCGGCTTTTCAGGAGCGCGAAAACCTCTTCCGACCAGTCCGCGACCTCGTCGCCGTAGCAATACTTGATAGACGCGCCGCGAATCTTGGATACCTGAGACACTTTTTCCGCGCCCAGGCAATAGCACTTCTCGCCAAAAATCCACGCCGTATTATCGCTGGAAATCGCCCCAACAAGTTTATCGCCGTACAGATTCCGCATAGGCTCTAGTACGTTTCTCTCTATTGTGGATTTTGTAACGCCCAAAATAACGGAAAGCCCATCTTTCCCGGCTCGTTCTCGAATCCGCATGGGAATAATCCACTTGAAATCAAGATATGTTTTCCCGCTTCGGGTCGCGCCGCCCTTGAAATTCCATCGGTGATTCCCGTACCTTGCAAATTCAATCTGTTTCGGGCTTAATAGCATCTCTGAACTCCTTAATTAGCCCATCCAACTTATTGAGGCTATCATTACCGCTTGCCGTGTTTCTTGTGGCCTTATCAACAATAATCCCGAAAGATGTTGCGATCTGGCTCAATGTTGCGGCCGAAATCTTTTCGGGGTCAGTGAGCGCTTTCAGATGCAAAGTGATTGCTTCTTGCATCGCCGCTTTTTGTGATTCCATGTATGCCATCATGTCGGCGGTATTCTCTTCTTTTTTTTGCTGCACTTTTTGGGCGATATCCGGTGAAGCGTTGACAATCCTTTTCACAGTCTGGTGAGTTACGCCATGCTTTTTTGCAACGGCGCTGTACGACTGCATTTCTATCCAGTCGGCAATTATTCTTTTTTTCTTCCGATCTGTAATCCTTGCAGCCATAGCACCACCTCTCATGCAAAATAGTAAAAATAGCGGGAAAGGCCGGAGTTGAACCGGCATTCTTTCCTCTTATCACAAGACTGCTCTCCGGCCTTGCTACTTCCCCGCATCCCCCCGGCTTACGGTGCCGGGGAACCGCTTTGCCCGTTTCCGGGTTTCGTCGCCGGCGGGAGGCCATCGGCGATATATATGGCGCGAGGCCGATTCAAACGGCCTTCTGTTGGGGAGAGAGCGCCCAACTCGCTATCTGCCGCGCCATGCAAAAAGAGGCTCAGGAACAATCCCAAGCCTCTTGCGCTTTTTCTTTTTTACCAGTATAGCACATTCAAACTGAAAAATCTTCCGGTTTTTTTCCGGTTTTTCAAATTTCTGGGCATCCGTACAGGCAAATTGTAAAATGGTGAAGCGCCGAATCCTTTCGCGCATAAACCTGAGATTTTTCAATCCCAAATTCTTCGCACAACCTGTCCACATTCCCCCTCGCGGGCTTTATGTAGAATCTATCCAGCACCTTCCGCTCATCGTCTGTGAGGACTTCAAGCCCGGAATCCACAAGCGACACCCATTTTCTCGCCTGTTCCAGCGAACGCGCCAGTTCCTCACGGTGAACGATATTCGATAGCATCATATCTTCCCGGCCGGAGCCACCGCCACTTACCGGCGTACCGTCAGCCGTGGCACTTCGGATACTCTGCATAGCGGATTCCAGCCGCGCCATTTCCTCGGGGATGCTTTTCAGGGATTGCTTTTTTGCACTGTATTCCTTGAGCTTCTCAATGGCCTCATACTTCCAGTTCATTCCGTTCCTCCTTGCATATCTTATTAAATCCCTGTATAGATATACACAATACACACAAGATATAAGATTATATTTAATATATACTATACAGGGATAAAGCTATAATATTAAATTCCGTCTCCTGTTTTTCGTTTTCTCCCTCCTTTCTGTACAATCCTTCCCAGGCGGGCAAGGCCGCTTTCCCCCGCGGACGAATATGTAATTGCAGCACCGGCTGCCCTCGTAGTATCCGAAGAAATACCGGCACCCGACGCAGTACTTCCTGCTATCCTTGTATTCCATATTGCCCCTAGAGAACAGGCAGGCTCCCAATCCCGCCGAGCATCCCGGTTTCTTGGCATACCCTAAGCAGTTTTGTCTGCGCCGTCATCCGGATTTCAGCCGGTGCCCGTTCCGCTGCCGTGTGCAAGACGGAAATGCACTCAATCCCCTTTCCCTTGTCCACAGACAGCACATAGGACGTCGCAGATACCGCAGAGGCGAACCACTCCGGGACGTTGCCGTAGGCGTATTTTGCAAACATCCTCCGGAGAATCTTTTCCGGGTCAGATTCTTCCTGCTCGATGGTGATTATCTCCCATTCCCCGGACTTGGCGACCTCTTTCACTGTTTCGGTCAATTTTTTTGCAAGCATCTCGCGTGCAGTCTTCATGAGCAACGCATCATCAAATTTGAAATCCTGTTCTGCCATTATTCATGTACCTCCAATTCCTTATTTTTCCTATCGTGGTATCTCCTGTAGGCAACGCTCTGGGCGTGGGCTTTCTGGCACTCCAAGCTGCAATAGATTTTCTGCTTGATTTTCCCCTGCGTGAATTCCTTCCCGCACTGTGGGCAGATTTTAGAAACGCCCTGCGGGGCTTCCACATCCTCCACATCGGCCTGAATTGGCGGGTGGTATCCGTGCATTGCCATGTACTTCCCGTAGCTCGTCCCGGCCTTCTGGGCGGCTATGGAGCACAGGGTGAGATAGTCCGGTTTCTTGTCCTTCTTCATGATTTCCTCCGATTGATGATTCTTACAATATCGGCAATGTAATTTGCCTCGTTCCGGGAAAGCAGAAGCTTCCCCATCAGCAGCTTGATAAAGCGCTTACGTGTCATTCCCCGCTATCCTTTCTCCGTAGCTGCAAAACCCGTCCATTTCCACACACACCGCCTCACCTTTATAGCCTCTGGCGTTGGCACATGGCTCTGTGTGGAGCATACACATAGGATTCTCGTCTCCCTGCCGGTGGATGCAGTCCCGGCAGCGGACGGTATGGAGCGTTTCAATGAACCCGTCTGCGAAACCAGCATCATACCCCGCCTTGTACTGCCCCCTGTCATATTTCAGAGCTTTCAGAAGTTCTTCCCGATTCACCCGGATACCAATTTTTATAATCGCCTGTACTACGGCATCTCCGATAGCATCCTGGAAGTCGCTTAAATTCAAGCTGGCAGGTGGGGTGTAGCCGTTAAGTTCTTCCATTTTCATCCACCTTTCGCTCCCCATAACTGCAAAAAGCATTGCCGTCTACCTCGTTAGGGGACATGCCCTGCTCATATTGCCAATGATAGCAATACCCAAATGGCGTTCCTCCATTGTTGGCGGGGTGCTTGCCTATTTCCTCAAATGCAATGCAGTCCCGGCACCTTACCACGGGGACGGCATCCACGGTATCAGCCTGATTTATCATCATCACAATGTTTTCCACTATCAAATATGTGGTGCTACATCCTGTACAAAATGCTACAATTCTGCGGCGAAGCCCGTCTGCATCAATCAACCGCATAAAAATCCTCCCTCCTCGGCATCTCTTTCAGCCACCGTCTGACGGCAAAGAACCGAATGCGTGGCGGCTGATTCTTCGCCCACCGCTCAATCGCGGCGGCGTAAGCAATTCTAGCGTTAAGGCGCTGACGGTGTTCTTGTCTTTCACTCATTCCCCTGCACCTCCTTCGGCGGTTTGGGCAGCGGCATCCAGTGGGTTACATCGGTTACATACCGTTGCGCATACACAAACACCCAGCCTTTCCCATTCCACGAAACGATTTCCGGGCAGTATCTTGCAAAGGGGTTATCTTTGTACCAGCCCAAAACCGAAACGTTCTTCTCCGGCAGCCTCTCACTGCACGGAATCCACCTTGTCCGCTCCAACGCCTCCATGCCCATCCGGCAGGCTTCGTTCACCTCGTCCATGCCGTCGTAATGCTCCCGGTGTTCCGGGTTCAGAATTTCAATTGCTCGGTCAATTTTCATTTGGCATCCTCCTCAAAGCAATCTTTCATATGCCTGTTCCGGCGGCAGCAGGAACATTTCTGCTGCCTGTTTTTCCACCGGCAATTTTCACACCCGCCGACCAGAAAAGCATCAGCAATAATTGGGTTCCATCTTTGGGATTCAATCAGCTGCTGCACATTCAGCAGCGCAGCATCCATAGCCGGGGAAATGCGCTGGTTCTTCCTTGATCCTGCAAGAAAATGGATTATGTGTTCGGAATTAACATACAAGCAAGTCATTTACCATCCTCCAAATCCATTTTTGCGCCGCAATGGCAATATGGGTATAGACGGCGAACAACTCCGTATTCACCGAATTCAAGCAATATACCTAGGTTGTCGTTATCAACCTTACGCCCGCACGCCGAGCATACCAGACATAAGGCCGATCTACGTGGGCGCCAAATATTCCAGTTACCATGCCGCACCGGCTCCACGTCGGCGGCGGGAAGATCGCGGAGAATCTGTAGAAATCTTGGTGAGACGTTAAACAGCTCAGGGTTTTGCAATTCCGCCAGTGCCGCCTCCCGGCTGATGTAATCACTCATTTCAATTCCTCCACATAGCACCAACTCTGGGGTGGTTTTTTTACAATGCAATCTTGGCACTCCCCGCACTTTGGAATGGCGATACCCAGGTCGTTGTATTTACATTCACGGTTCCATGGTTTGAAACGATAGAGTGGCTTCGGCATATCGTAGATTTTTAGGTTGGAAATGTGCCACCCGTACAGTGTTGCACCTTTTCCGTAGTCCCACAAAGCACCGTCCACAAGTTTGGTCTTCGCCACAAAGTCATCGTCCACATCGTAGATTCCATACGGTTCTGTTGCCGCCTTGATAGTTTCAACCCAATCACATACAAATTCCCCAACAACATACCCATTGAAAACGTCCCAGGTTCTATCTGCTTCTGCTCTGCCATACCCCAAAAGACGGGTAAACTCCGTAACCCAATCGCCCCGGAAAACATCACCCCACACAAGGAACGGCCTTGTGTTTGTGCAGTATATATAGCACTTGAAAGGCGTTCCCAAATATGGTTTTGTCTTGCGAACCTCGATTGTCTTCCGCCCGTTGGCAATCTTCTCCACCCACTCCGGGCGGATGCTGATAAGTACTGCCTTACTCATGCTCAGCCCTCCGGTTCCACAAATTCACAAGTGTTTCATACCCGTTCTTCACAAAGGCGAGCTTTCCGGATTCTACCGTAAACGTCGACTGTTCCGTTCTGACTATTCCGCAGGCTGTGCATTTGATTTCGCTGGAAATGTAAAATTTCCCTTGGCTATATCCGGGCGCGTAATCCCGATATTCTACGGGCTTTCCGCAAAACGGGCAGGGCTTCAATTTGATTTCATCCATGTTTATCCCTCCATTTTTCCCCGCAGGGAATCCTTGATGTAGTAATCAAGCCCAAGCCTCTGGCAGAGCTGTTCCACATCCTGCCCGAACTGCTTCCAGTCGATATTGCTCGGGATGTAATCACTCATTTCAATTCCTCCACGTAGCACCAGCTCTGGGGTGGTCGTTTAATTGTCCTACCATCACAATCCATTTTGGTGTAGTTGTAATAAGGGCATTCCCCGCACCCCACATCAATTTTACATAGCCCCTTGAACGCGCTCAGCGGTTTCGGCGTATCGTAGATTTTAAGGTCGGAGATGTGCCAGGCAAAACAGTTTTGGCCTTTTGCATATGCCTTCAGTTCTGCATCGGTCAAACAAGCTCGTTTAATAAGCTCCTTGTGCCATTCATGGACATCCCCCGCAAGATGATGCCAATTATCGGTACAGACATTGAACAGAGGCGTTATTCTGTCACAGGTGAACTCGCCAATGACCTTGCCATTACACCGACCAACGGTATTTGTGCGATAATTGGGCTTGTCCAGTTCCCCACAGGATATGGAAATATAATGGTGATCCATAGTGCAATAGATATAGCACTTGAACGGTGTTTCCAGCTTCGGACGGGTCTTTCGCACCTCAACGGTCTTTTCACCTCTGGCAATCTTCTCCACCCACGCTGGGCGGATGCTGATAAGTACCGCGTTAGCCATTTCCATTACCTCCCTTTCCTTTAGCTCGGAATCTGATTGGCTCAAAGCCGCAAGACGTGTATTCCGGCTTAACTGAATACGCCATACTGCACCAATCAAAGTTGATACAGTCTCCGCAGGTCATACCGTTCGGCAGCAACATACACTGATGTTTGCAGTTTTTTGCCTTATACCATTCGCAGTCTTTACATTTCATCGTTAACCCTCCGGTTCCACGCTTCGATTGCTTCTTCCTTGTTCACAAAATACTCTTTGCCAATCATTGATGAAACAATTTTTCTTTTTCTTCCAGCCATTGCCGTACAACATTTGCATTGAATGTATACTATTCCCGCATATAAATTTGTTGTAAGCATTGCTTCACCCCCGCAGAACGGGCAGGGCTTCAATTTGATTTCATCCATGTTTATCCCTCCATTTTTCCCCGCAGGGAATCCTTGATGTAGTAATCAAGCCCAAGCCTCTGGCAGAGCTGTTCCACATCCTGCCCGAACTGCTTCCAGTCGATATTGCTCGGATGGTAGTTCAGTTTCCCGATTTTTACCTTGTCGAAAATATCGTGGCATTCCGAAAGCATTTCTATAACCCCATGAGGGTTCAACACCGGCTCGCAGGAAACCCATGTGCTGATACCGCACTGTTTCGCAGAGTAGAGGTCAATCAGCCGATCAGATGGGGCATAGGGGCCAATATTGGAGCCGTCATAGGTGATTCCGTACCAGTCGTTTTTGTCCAGCAAATCAAAGTCCCGGCTGCCGTCACCCTTGGTGAGGATCTGAACGTGGTTCCCGCTCTCTTTGATGGCTTCGATAACGGCCCTGGTGGCGGAAGTGTCGTAGCCCGTGGGGTACGGGTCGCAGGTGAAGCAAAGGTGTATAAGCTGCCCCTTGACCTGCTCTTTCTCCAGCTGCTGCTTCAGCGCGTCAACCAGCCCCGGGCGGGGTGCTACGTTGGCGTGAAAGGTCTCACGATCCCGGTGCAGCACATTGGGTGCAAAACAGTAGTAGCACCTGTGGGGGCAGCCGGTGTAGATATTGACGGCGTAATCGCCGTATTCCTTGGCTTTTCCTTTCGGAATATACAAAGGTTTCATGTTTTTACTCTCCTTCCCGCCCGGGTTGCCCCGGGCTTATCTGCTATCTAAAAATCACTACCATAGACGGAAACGGTGCTGGGTTCATTGCTGCCCCGTTTTCATCTTCAAATTTTAACCGTCCACGCAGAAACCGAATTTCAGCTTTTCCGTATATGTAATCGTGGAAAAAGCTTGTGTCCGTCCGTGCCGGAATCAGCATGACGATTGTAACCCCCCAACGAACATGTTCAGAATATGCCTTTTGAACCCATTTCCCGATCTCCCTGCCATAGGGTGGGTTGCAAAACACAGCCCCATACCCGCTCCACGAACAGGATAACCCATCCACTTCTGGCGTAAAATATCGTTCACACTTGGCGTTTTCAGGGGAAGCGGCGGCATCTAAGCCAAAATGGAATTCCTGATCCAGTTCCCGAAAAAAGTCTTTTGGCGTTCGCCAGTCCATTTTTACGCTGGAAAATAACGCTTTGTTCATGTTTCACCTCGATTTCTATCGTTGTTACCATTTCAGTGACAGGCTATCAAAACTCGCATTTTTAGTAGTCGCCTCCATTACTCTTATCAAACTCTACGTTGATCTTCGGCACCCACGTATTGCTCAGTGCACTTTCCACGCCCGTAAAAAAGCTATCGACAAATTTGGTGTAATTAACTTTTTTAGCCAGCTCCGCTCTGATTGCCTGTGTAATTTCCGGTTTGCGTTCGTTTACAAGTGCTTGCAATTCCTCACGAGTGATTTCCTCAATCGCTCGCCTCACGTGGAACTCCAACAATGTATATTTATTGTCACTGGAATAGCTAGAAACTTTCCCGTTTTTATCAACTTTCGTAGACAAAACCATTTTTACGATCTGGCTCACGATTTCGTTTTTCCCGTTTAAGGATTCCGAAATTCCCATCATAACGGTTTGCTTTACCGCTTCCGCCAAATAATCCTGATCGATGCTCAAGTCCAATCCTACAATATTCGCCATTTTAATTTCCTTTCTGTTTGCCTTTATTCCCCCGAGGGGCTTTCCCCCACCTGGGCGGGGTGCAATTCCGCTTCACCGGCTTGAAACAGCCGTA
>OGYO01000291.1_pt1 | contig 25363 bp, 28 predicted proteins | sample 1576561 | NCBI WGS metagenome assembly OGYO01 (sample SAMEA3541507, study PRJEB24748) | human gut metagenome | biome: human gut; feature: human-associated habitat; material: faeces | place: China | collected 2012 | reverse complement strand
AAGGCCGCTGCCGCCGATATGGGGTGCGAGCTGCGTTTGCTGTATTCCGACTGGAACCCTGAAACCATGATCACGCATTTCCGCAATGCCGTGGCCGCGCGTCCGGACGGTATCGTCGTCATGGGGCATCCCGGCGACGCCGCATTCGGCCCGCTGGTCGATGCTGCGGTCAAGCAGGGGATCGTCGTGACCTCGATCGACACGGCCTTGCCGGAAACGCAGGCTCGGCATCGCGCCAAGGGTTTCGGCTATGTGGGGACGGACAACTACACGCAGGGCAAGGCTCTCGCTGAGGAAGTGCTGCGCCGCACGAACTTGAAGAAAGGCGACCGCGCCTTTGTCTGGGGCCTGAAGCGCATCCCCGATCGCGGGCGGCGCGCGCAGGCTATCGTCGAAATGCTGGAACAGGCGGGCGTGACCGTGGATTATCAGGAAATCACCCCAGAAATCGACAAGGACCCCGTGCTCGGTGCCCCGGTCGTGGCGGGGCAGCTCGGGCGTCACCCCGACACCAAGGTCATCATTGTGGATCACGGCTCCCTGACCGCGCAGATGGGCAACCACCTCAAGAACGCGGGCGTCAAGCCGAATACGGTATATGTGGCGGGATTCTCGCTGTCTCCGGCGACGGCGGCGGCCATTGAAAACGGCTATGTCCAGCTTGTTTCCGAAGCGCAGCCGTATGTGATGGGCTACTTCGGCGTCGTACAGACCGTGTTGAGCAAAAAGTACGGTTTTACCGGATTCAGCATCGATACGGGCGGCGGCATCGTGGACGCCGCCAATATCGGCGCGGTGTCCGCCTTTGCCAAGTAGGAATCTCCGCAGTTAGAGCAGGTATATGTAGTTATCCCGTCCTGAGTATGAGTCAGCTCCTGATAAAAAGTAACCGAATAGCTGTGTGAAAGCTGAGGAAGCACGTTATACTTTGTATGTTCCTCGAATTGTGTGCAGCCCTTGTCAATAAGATTGTGAGTATATCTGCAATAATAGTTTGCACTTCCCGGGGCATAGCATGTGGCGGGAACGACATCCTCGGAAAGCCACAAATGCTTTTCGGGATCGGGTGCCGACGCGACCGGCCTTACATCTTTACGGTGACCGCAGACGGTGCAGTGCACGGACTGCTTTCCCGCAGAGAAGCATGATACCGGATAATCCACGGTATATTCGGAAGCATATGAGTGATCGTGTCCGGTGTAATAGTTTATGATCGCTTCAGCATCCGCTTCTCCCATTTTCCGCAGATTTTCTTCTTTATCCACAATTGCAAGATCATTGGGGTTTGAAAGATAAGCGTGCTCTATAATAATTCCCGGAAAGCCGAATTTCGCAGCCCATGTAATTATTCCGAAATAATCCGACAGACCGCCGACCGAAGAATCCCCCGGGATATCCCACTGACATTTGTCACTCCAATAATAAAGAGTGCTGCCGTGATCGTACTGTTGGAAGCATCCTTTGTTGCGAAGCCCCGTCGCCAAAGAAAGCTTCGAAGCGATACTGTTCCCTAGTCCCTTCATATCAAATCTCGGCAGTACGGATGTATAAACTTCGATACCATTCGGTGCGGAGGAGGTACTGCTGTTAAAGTGGATACTGACTATAAGATCGGCATTCACACTGTCCGCATAAACTCCTCTCTGTGCAAGAGTCAGAAGAGGTTCTGTCTGCGTACTGCGGGTCATGCGAACGTCAAAATTTCCGTTCTTTTTAAGCGCTTCGGCACAGTAGGAGGCAACCTTCAAATTATAATATGACTCGTACTGCGTTCCCATTGAGCCGGGATCGCTGCCGCCGTGCCCGGGATCAAGAACAACGGTTATTTTATCATCGCCCGAAAAATGTGCGGCAAAAACAGAAGAGGGAAGCAGCAATAATGAAAAAATCACCGCTGCGATTGCAAGTGAAATACGCTTAATCATAAATACTCCGTCATGTCTAAGTAGCAACGCGGTCCGTAAAAAAGTCCGCTTATAAATAATTATACACGCTGTGTCGAATTATGTCAACGAAGCATTATACAGAAAAGCGCAAAAATAACGATTTGGTATTGACATTTCGTTATTTTTCAATTATAATATGAGAGTACAGTATTTTGCGGTACATTTGTTTGGTAGCGAAGGGAGGGATATAAATGGCAGAGATCAGAGTAAAAGATGGTGAGACTCTCGACAGCGCGCTTCGCAGATTTAAGCGTCAGTGTCAGAGATCGGGTATCCAGGCCGAGCTTCGCAAAAGAGAATGCTATGAAAAGCCGAGTGTAAAGAGAAAGAAAAAGTCTGAAGCAGCAAGAAAGCGCAAATACAAGTAATTCTTGTACAACCAATACCTGAAATGAAAAGGCTGTCGCATTAGCGCAGCCTTTCGTTTTATTGCGTCATTCCAAATAATTACTTTCAGCTTCAAGCCCCGAAAATCCCCGCTGACGGAAAACCTCATAAACAGCTACCGCGACGGAATTTGAAAGATTCAGGCTTCTGAGACCGCCCCGCATGGGAATCCTTACACATCTTTCGTAGTTTTCTCTCAGGAAATCCTCCGGAAGTCCCCGTGTCTCCGGACCGAAAAACAGATATGAGCCGTCGGGGTAAGCAATGTCAGTATAAGATCTCGGAGATTTGGTGGAAAAGCAGAATATCTCGGCATTGAGATGCTTTTCAAAGAAATCGTCAAGCCCGTCATAATATGTTATATCGAGCAGATGCCAATAATCAAGCCCGGCACGTTTCAGCTTAGCATCATCTATCTTAAATCCGAGAGGACGTATAAGGTGAAGAGAACATCCGGTTGCGGCGCATGTGCGGGCAATATTTCCCGTATTCTGAGGAATTTCGGGCTGAAAAAGCACAATGTTCAGACTCATTTTATGTTTTTCCGTTCTGAATAAAAATTATATGCTATGATATTATATACCATACGGCACCGAAAAGCAATTATATCTACGCTTTTTGATAATAATTTACTTCTTATCGCTGAAAAATCTCGGAAGTGCAAAAATATTAACAAAAAACTCTTCCATTTATTCGGAATAAATGGTATAATACTTGCAACGCCTTACTTCGTAAGCCTCGGCGGCTTTGCCGCCGCGCGCCACGCGCGGTTGCAGATTGCCAGCTTCGCGACAGATCAGAACGAAGCGTACACATCTTTGTATGCGGATAAATTTATAAGTTACAGCCTTCTGAAAGGATTTTATAATGGGACTTTACAGCAAAATTTTCGGCACATACAGTGAACGTCAGATTAAAAAGCAGATACAGCGGATTAACATGACCGAACAGCTCGCGTCAACGTATGCTAAGCTTTCGGATGCTGAGATGGCAGAAAGGACTCTCAAATTCAAAAAAGAGATCGCCGACGGCAAAGAATTGGACGCTATTCTGCCGGATGCATTTGCCCTTGTACGCGAGGCAGCGGACAGAGTCCTCGGCAAACGTCCGTTCAAAGTACAGCTCATATGCGGACTTCTTCTGCATCAGGGACGGATTGCGGAGATGAAAACGGGTGAAGGAAAGACCCTCGTTGCAGTTCTCCCTTCTTATCTCAATGCGCTTACCGGAAAGGGTGTGCACATTGTCACCGTCAATGATTATCTTGCAAGAATCGGCTGCGAAGAAATGGGACGTGTCCATGAATACCTCGGACTCTCTACCGGTCTTGTCGTACACGATCAGTCTCGCGCGCAGAAGCAGGCTGCTTACAACTGCGATATAACCTACGGAACAAATAACGAATTCGGATTCGACTACCTACGTGATAACATGGTAACATACCGTGAGAATCTTGTACAGCGCGGGCACAACTTCGCAATAGTCGATGAGGTTGACTCTATTCTCATAGATGAAGCAAGAACCCCTCTCATAATTTCCGGTCAAGGCGAAAAAACGGATGAATTGTACGATCAGGCGGAAAAGCTTTGTCGTACAATGAAAGTGTTTGTCATAAAGGAGCTCGACTCCAAGGAACTTAATGATGATATCGATGCGGATTATATCGTTGATGAAAAAGCGCGGAGTACCACTCTGACCGCAGCCGGTGTGGAAAAAGCGGAGCGTTTTTTCGGAATCGACAACCTGTCAGATCCCGCCAACGCCGACATATCGCACCATATATATCAGGCGATCCGCGCACACGGTATTATGAAGCGCGACATAGACTATGTGGTAAAGAACGATGAAGTGCTGATCGTCGATTCGTTTACGGGACGAATAATGCCCGGAAGACGTTATTCCGACGGTCTGCATCAGGCCATCGAGGCAAAGGAAAATGTTCAGATCCAAAAGGAAAACCGTACAATAGCGACTATCACGTTTCAGAACTATTTCAGAATGTATACCAAGCTTTCCGGAATGACGGGCACTGCACTTACGGAAGAAACCGAATTCCGTGAGATATACAATCTCGATGTTGTAGAGGTTCCCACGAACAAACCGATGATTCGCGTGGATCATCCCGATGTGGTTTACAAGACGAAAAACGGAAAAGACAAAGCGATAATCGAACAGATAAAGAAATGCCACGAAAAAGGACAGCCCGTTCTTGTCGGTACGGTATCAATAGAGAAGTCCGAAGCTCTTTCCGGAAAGCTTAAAGCGTGCGGAATAAAGCACACCGTCCTCAATGCAAAGCATCATGAGCTTGAAGCCGAAATAGTCGCTCAGGCAGGAAAACTCGGCGCCGTTACTATATCGACGAATATGGCTGGACGAGGAACCGATATTCTCCTCGGCGGAAACGCGGAGCACCTTGCCAAAGCCGAGATGCGCAAGCAGGGCTATGACGAGGAAATCATAGGCAAAGCAGTCGGATCGCTTCAGGATGTGCCCGAGGATGTTCTTGCGGCAAGGGAAGTGTACCGTGAGCTGTTCAAGAAGTTCCAGGATTCAATCAAACCCGAAGCCGAGCAGGTATGCAAAGCCGGAGGACTTTTCGTGATCGGTACCGAGAGGCACGAAAGCCGCCGCATCGACAATCAGCTCAGAGGTCGAAGCGGACGTCAGGGAGACCCCGGTGAATCGCGTTTCTTCCTTTCTCTCGAAGACGATCTTATGCGTCTTTTCGGAAGCGAGCGGATTATCGGACTTGTCGACCGTCTCGGACTCAAGGAAGACGAGCCGATCGACGCCAAAATACTTTCAAACTCAATCGAAAATGCGCAAAAGCACCTTGAAGGCGAAAACTTCAACAGGCGTAAAAACGTCCTTGAGTATGACGATGTAATGAATCAGCAGCGCACGATTATCTACAATCAGCGCAAGGAAGTACTTGACGGAAAAGACCTCAAAGACAAGATAGAGCACATGATTTCATCCACGGTAAGCGATTCCGTAAATGCGTTTCTTTCCGGTGACGACAAGAGCATGTGGGATATCGAAAGTCTCAAGCAGAAGTATCTCGGGCTAATCTGCACTGAAGAGGATTTTGAGCTTAACGATGAAAGTGCCGACGCACAGAGAAAAGAAATCGAAGAAACGCTTCTTGACCGTGCAATGAAGCTTTACCGTGACAAAGAGCAAAATGTTTTCGGTGAAGAGCAGATGCGTGAGGTGGAGCGTGCGATCCTTCTCCGAAACGTCGATATAAAGTGGATGGATCATCTCGAAGCCATGGACAGTCTCATGGAAAGTATCGGGCTCCAGGCATATGCTCAGCGTAAGCCCATTGCGGAATACCGTATACAGGGCGCCGATCTCTTTGATGAGATGATAACAATGATTCGCGACGATACAGTAAGAATGATTCTTTCTGTGGTACCGAAGTCCACACAGGTAAAGCGAGTTGAAGTCGCGCGCCCCGTAAGATCCGGATTTATGGGACAGCCCGGTGCAAAGCCGATACCCGCGAAGCCGATGCCGCTTCGTTCCGAAAAGAAGGTCGGCAGAAACGACCCCTGTCCCTGCGGAAGCGGAAAGAAATATAAAAACTGCTGTGGAGCCAACACGGCAGACGGAGGGGTAGAGCAATAATATAACCGTTTATCGGTAAATAAGAGAACAGGAGAAAGAGTAAATGGGATTCGGAATTCTTATGGGAGGCTATGCGCTTGCCTTTGCATTTACTCTTTCTCCGTTTTATTTTTTCGCCGATGTTATCGGCGGATTGATAATGATCTACGCTTTTACAAAGCTCGGAGCATTTCAGAAAAAATTCTATACCGCAATAATTCCGGCATCGCTGTATGTCTTGGAATCCGGAATAAATGCAACCGTTATGCTGGCAAAATTTACGATACCGGACATCGTGTCTATGCTTTTGGAAGCACTGATCGCCGTAACGGTACTCGTTCTCAATCTCATAATCTTCGGTGCCGTAATATCACTTACCGAGGAAATAGGGCTTGACAAAATAGCATTCCGGGCAAAGCGAAACATGCTTCTGCTGATTGTATATTATGTACTGTATTCGCTTGTTTCGTTGTTCAGCAAGCCTATATACGATTTCGTGCCGTTTTCGAGCGTCATTGTGGTGCAGTTCTTCACGTTGTTTGAATTTATCTGTCTTGCACTCAATATAATACTGCTCGGATCATGCTGCAAGTGGATCGGTATAGAAGGTGAAGAAATGCCCGTACCGCCGGAACAGCGTTCGCGCCTTTCAAAGCTTAATGACAAATGGTCGGAAGCCGAAAAGCGAATTTTCACTCCGAAGGAAAAGCGCAATGTAGGTGAAGAAGCCTCTTCGTCCGCCGCGCAGACAAAGCCGAACAAAAAGAAGAAAAAATAAAATTACGGAGAGCGGCATGAAACTCGGATTTATCCTTGCGGGATTTATATTTTTTGCCAACCCAAACATCGGAATAATTGATATTTTCCCCGATTTTATAGGAATCTTTCTTATAATAAAAGGGCTCTCAAAAACATCCCTGATCGTCGAGTGGCATGAAAAAGCGCAAAACGCCTTTTGGAAGCTTGCATTTATTGAAATTCTGAAAACCGCGGCAAATTTTATTCTGCTTCTTAATATAAACACAATGCCGCTGCTTCTTTCTTTCACTTTTTCAATAGTGGAGCTGATAGTTTTCATTCCGGCTGTAAACGAGCTTTTTGAAGGATTTTTCTATGCTGGTATGCGCTTCGGCGGCGATGCTGTTTTTGATTCAAAGCAGAAGATAAAAAATTTCCGCGATCCTTCTAACGGAGAGCGTGTCAGACGTGAGGTCACGGTTGAACGCGGAGTTAGAATCAAGATAATAACAATAGTATTCCTGATCCTGAGAGACATACTTGCCGTTATTCCGAATACAACAGAGCTTCAGCTTTTCAAAAATCAAGGCGAGGTAGCCCCGAACGTAATACGGCTTGCAGACTTCAACAATCTTTTTATTACCGTTGAATGCGCTGTCGGGGTTGTTTTGGGCGTTGTGTGGCTCTCTCTCTTTATCCCTTATTTCACAAAAGTCGTAAAAGACCGCAAAATGACGGATGCTCTCGAAAAAGCATTCAACGAAAAATTAAAGCTCGACCCGTTTTTGCCGATCACGGTAAAAATGAAATATGTGTCGGCGTGCCTTATAGGTGCATTTATAGCATACAATTCTCTGTACAGCAATTATGTAAACTATCTTCCGAATTGTCTCTCGGCAATATTTCTTATAATTGCGGCGGTGCTTCTTAAAAGCCGTATAAAGTCGGCACTGTGGGCGATACCGTTTGCTGCAGTATCGGGCGTTATTTCATTGATAAACCTCGCTTTACAGAGAAAATATTTCGTTACATTCGAATATCTTCCCGATGATTCCTTTTGGAGGTCAAATGCCGGAATCTTGTATTCGAGGATACAGATGTTTTCAGTCGCAGAGAACGCCGCAGTCCTTATAGCTTTTATCATCTTGTTTTTCAGCCTCCCGAACTGTCTGAAAAAAGATACGCATAACGTATCGGATGATCTGATTGAAAGAGAAGCGCTGTCAAAAATCAGAAGAAAGTTTATCTGTATTGTTCTTTTCACCGCTGCCGTATGTATTATTTGGGCATTTCATCCGTGGATTCTTCTTTACATTGATCCCATGATAACATCTTTTTTCGTAATACTGACTGTTCTTTGGAGCATATTTTCTTCAGTGTCTCTGTTGGACATCTACGATTCGATCTACAAGACAAACAGATAAAATTCAAAAAAACGCTTGAAAAACAAGCGGTTTTTTGAAGAGAGAGCGCCAAACGATGCCCAAAGCTATGACAGCGCATTCAACGAAAAAGGGAAGAGTGAGACACCGAAACGTCTCGCTCTTCCCAAATCAATTTTCAAAGAATCGTTCAGAGAGAATCTATGATTCCCTGAGCCCAATTAACAATCTGACGGCGCTCGTCAAGAGAAATCTTCTTCGAGAAGATTCCGCCTCCGTTTACATAGTAATCGTTGTCGATTAGATTGGTTCCTGCATCACGAAGCATTTCCTTAACCATTTTAAGCGCTTTGCAGTCCTTTTCACCGTCGATGAAAAGAGCCACGTTGTACGCGCGCTGAGCGGTAAGCTCACGGCAGAACAGTCTGAGCTTATCGTTAGGCTCACCCTTGAGAGTCATTCCGATAATAACAAGACGCTCCTTCTCGCAGGGAAATCCCGGCGGAACCGCATCAACAAGGCATTTGAAAGCTTCGCCGAGAGCCGACGCAAAAGTCTTCATTTTTGCCTTATCAGAGGAATAAAGAACCCTCATCTTAATGTCTTTCATATCCATTTTGTATGTCCTCCTTAAAGTACGAAATACAATTTTAACATATTAATTATATCATACAAACCGAAAAATTGATATGTCTAAAGTATTAATTTTAACATTTCGTCAACATGCACATAATACGACAAACTTTTATGGCCATTATAACCAAGTCAAGTTCAAGAGTTCGTCTTCATTAATTTGAGCAGTACTGCACTTATACCGAATCCTATAACAGTACAGGTAATCGCTTCTATAAGTCCGTTCCAGCCTACAAAAAGAAGAGAAAAGAGAAGTATGCTGTCGGTATTAAAGGTTGTCTGCATCATCGTGCTAATATAGTCGCTTCTTCCGAAGAAAAGAATCAGAAAAAGGATAAAGAGCAGTGTGTTAAGGACAGACGCGGACAATGAAGCCACCGCGCACGAGACATTGCCTTTTTTTGTTGCTTTATACATTCCTCTGAATATTACAGATGCCAAAAATCCCATAAGTGTACGCGGAATAATGCAGAACAGCGCCGTAAAAACAGGATTGATCGCCAAAAGCGCCGCGCCGAAGAAACTTCCGGTAAAGCACTGAATAAAGCTTGATACGCCGAACATGAAGCCGAGAAAAGTCCCGACTGCAGGACCGAGCAAAATTGCTCCTACAGCCACCGGTATCACCAAAAACGTTATTTCAACGAAACCGACCTTGAGATATCCTATGGGCGTAAAACTCATCAGGAAAATGATCGCAGTCAATATTGCGGTTTGCGTCAAAAGCAGGACTTTTTTTGAAGTTTTTGTTTTTTCCATAATTTCCTCCGGGACTTTAACCCGACACTGCCGCCCGCAACGCCTGCGGTGTAGCGTGTGTAATTTTATTTATAATAACAGCCTTGGCTGAAATTATACATTTTCATAGACTGCACCGACGGAGAGCCTCCATATAGTCCATAGAAGCGCCTTCGGCTTACAGTCTGTTTCGGACATAAAGCGATGCTATTCCGCGCAGGGTAAGCGCGGGATCATAGGCAAACTTATTTCGGCAGTTTCTCAGTATTATTTCCGCATATTCTCCGGTAGAAACCAATGCCAGCTTTTGACCGCCGTTTTTATCGATAAGCATCTCGCGCAAATTGCGGATTATTCCGTCAAGCATAGCCGAATTACCGTTGATAATTCCGGATTTCAAAGCTTCTTCTGTGTTTTTTCCAATTAATGGTGTGGGATCCGTGCCTATCGCCACCGACTCGATCAATTCGGCGTTCTGAGAGAGGCTTTCCGCCGAAATACGCACTCCGGGAGTGAAAATACTTCCTAATACGGTACGTTCTTTGTCAATCACGGTAACGGTATTTACAGTGCCGGCATCAAAAATTGCAATCGGCGGTGCAAATAAGTCAAGCGCTGCTGCACAATCCGAAACTATGTCTGCTCCTAATGAAGCCGGATCGTCAATCGCTATTCTGAACCCGGTTTTGATGCCCGGTCCGATAATGTAAGGCTGGGATGAACATCCCGAGAAAAGCTGCGCTGCGGAAGCAATTCTGTCGGTGAGCGTCGGGACAACAGAAGATATGGCTATCGCATCAATCGGCTCAATGGCACCTTGAACCGAAGATTTCAGAGAAAAGATTTCTTTGAACAAAACCGCATATTCATCCGTGCTGCGGCGCTCGCATGACGATATTTTGGAAGAGAAAATAAGTTTCGGCTGTCCGTTCGGGGAGACTTCAAAAGTTCCGAATGAAATGCTTGTATTTCCGATATCTATTGATAACAACATATCGTTTTTCTCCTTCCCTCAATTATACAAAATTTGCATTTTGTATAATTGCTCCTCGGTCTGCGCTCGGCTTATAAATGACGGCTTTCGTTTTCCCCCGCCTTCACGATTACATCCTTTTATAATAATATCATATATAAAGCCGCGCTGTCAAGTCTTTGAAAACTTCATATATCATAATCTTCCTTCATACGTTCATGAATATGCTTCATCACGTCATACTTTCGTTTTGTTGCCATTCCTCCTCGGATATGACGTTCCGATTTATTTTTTTCAAGAATTCTTTTCACACGAAAATAATATACGGAATTTATGTTTTTCAGTCTTTCGGTTACATCTTTATGTACCGTGGATTTGCTTATTGAAAATTTTTTTGCGGCCTCACGCACCGTACATTCCGTTTTTATAATATATTCCGCTAATTCTTCGCAGCGCCTTTTCTCTGCATGGGCATTGTAATCGGTCCGTTTATTCATTAAAGAACACCTCAACATATATTTGTCTGATGTAAATATATGTTGAGGTGTCATTGCGTATGATAATTTAAACCGATACCTTAAAATAGCGACATCATTCCAATGTTACTTATTGGAAAAAGCGTATACGGTCGTAAAATCATATACATCACCGGGCTTCAGAACCGTATCTGTAAATCCGGGATGATTAATGCTGTCGGGCATCTTCTGAGTTTCGAAGCAGCGCCGTCACCTTCTGCCAGTGCAGACGTTTTCTTTCCAGTTCCTCCATCGGAAGCCCTCCCTCTTTTTATTCCTCGCCGCAGAGATAGAGATACATGAGCTTGAGCGTCGCCTCAAGTCCCTTTATGTGCGTGCGCTCCATACCGTGGCTCGCACAGACGCCGCTGCCGATGAGCGCGCCCTTGCAGTCGAGCCCCGCGCGCCACGCAGCGCCGACGTCCGAGCCATAGAACGGGAAGATATCCACGGTATACGGCAGCTCATGCTTCTTTGCGAGCGCGATGAGCCGGTTCGTGAGCTCGTAGTCATACGGTCCGCCGGAGTCCTTCGCGCAGATGGATACGGCGTATTCGCTGCCCGCAAGATCGAGCCCCACGCAGCCCATATCCACCGTGACGAACTCATCGATATCGCGCGCGAGCGCGCTCGCGCCGTGGCCGACCTCTTCGTATACAACAAAGTATATGCGCGTCGGATGGCGGAACGCCGCCTTTTTCTCGCTGCACCAGCGCAGCAGAAGAAGGAGCAGCACCGCGCTCGCCTTGTCGTCGATAAACCGGGACTTCAGAAAGCCCGATCCGGTCATCGTGAATTTCGGATCGATGAACACAAAATCGCCGTTATCGATGCCGAGCGCCTTGACATCCTCGGCGCTTTTCACTTCCTCGTCGAGCCGGACCTCGAGATGGTCCGCATCCCGCGTCATCGTCGCGGCATCCGGGTAAACGTGCACCGCCGGGGCGAGCGAGAGGATCGTGCCGCTGTAGCGTCTGCCCTCGCGCGTGAGCACGGTGCAGTATTCGCCGTCAAGCGTCGGGCAGATCGGCCCGCCGACCTTCGTAAGGGCGAGCGTTCCGCCGCTCTTCACGCTGCGCACCATCATCCCCAGCGTATCGACGTGCGCGGAGGCCGCCACAGTCTTGCTTTCATCCAGCCCCGGCACATCCACTTCGAGCGTGCCCTTGTTGTGGACATGCGTCGTATAGCCGAGCTCTTCTACATAATTTTTGATGAGCGCGATCGCATCGGCCGTGCAGCCGGAGGGCGAGTCGGTCGTGAACACGGCACGGGCATATTCTTCAAATTGACGGCGGTCAAATTCGATCATGGAAAGTTCCTCTTTTCTATGAGATAGGCATATCATAAGCCCCCGGCGCGCGTTTGTCAAAATGTACATATATGCCGCCTCTGTCCTATTGACAGGCACGGTTCACGGCGGTATACTTGTATCAAGTTTTTTATATAAATTTTTTTAAATATTCACATAGAAGGAGGCCACAGCCATGGGACAGGTCGCCATCGTGACCGGCGGCAGCTCCGGCATCGGCGCGGCGGCAGCGGAATATCTTACCGCGCACGGCTGCACGGTGTACGAGTTTTCCCGGCATGAAAAAAGCGGCGGCAGCGCGTCCGTTCACCATGTGACGGCGGACGTGACAGACGAAGCGTCCGTCGCCGCGGCGGTTCAGTCGGTGCTCGACGCCGAGGGGTGCATCGATATACTGCTCAATAACGCCGGTTTCGGCATTTCCGGCGCGGCGGAGTTCACGTCGGTGGAGGAGGCCAAGCGCCAGCTCGAGGTCAATTTCTGGGGCATGGTGCGCGTAACAAAGGCCGTGCTGCCCGTGATGCGCGCGCAGCGCAGCGGAAGGATCGTGAACACGAGCTCCGTCGCCGCCGTGACGCCCATTCCCTTCCAGACCTATTATTCCGTTTCCAAGGCCGCAATAAACTCGTTTACGATGTCCGTCGGCAACGAAGTGCGGCCCTACGGCATCCGTATCAGCGCCGTGATGCCCGGCGACACCCGCACCGGCTTTACCGACGCCCGCGCGCGCAGCTTTGCCGGGGACGACGCCTACGGCGGGCGCATCTCGCGCAGCGTTGCAAAAATGGAGAAGGACGAGCGCGGCGGCGTTTCTGCCTCGGTCGTCGGCGCGGCGCTGGGGCGCGCGGCGCTCTCAAAGAGCCGGAAGGTGTTCTGCACCGTCGGGTTTGTCTATCGGCTCGTCATTTTTCTCATGCGGCTGCTGCCCTCAACGGCGGCCAACGCCATTCTCGGCAAAATGTACGCCGAATAAAACCACCCCGAAAGGAGTTTTCCCATGAACGAACAGGAAGCCAAACGCCTTTGCGCGCTGCGCGAGCTTGTGCGCGAAACGTTCGCGCAGACGCTGATGATCCGCACCGACACCATCTCCGACACCGCCGACTTCTTCGATGAGCTCGGCGGCGACAGTCTCGACAGTCTTGATGTCGCGGTGCATCTTGAGGAGATCTGCGGGCAGCGCGTGCCGGAGGAGGAATACGCTCTCTGCCGCTGCGTGGAGGACGCCGCTCTCCTGCTGCTCCGTCTCGAGCAGGGCGGCGCGCCGGAAGCCGCGCCGGAGGAGAAAAAGACCGTAACGCCGATCACGCGCTTTGAGGATACGCCGGAATACGCCGCCTTTCAGCAGCGTCTGCGCACGGCGGACGAGACCGGCAACCCGTACTTTCTCTGCAACGATTCGCCGCTGCGCGATACCTCGCTCCATGACGGGCGCGAGATCTTGAACTTCAGCTCCTACAATTACGCCGGTATGTCCGGCCGCCCGGAAACGGTCAAGGCAGCGCAGGAGGCCGCCGCGCACTACGGGTGCAGCGCCTCGGCCAGCCGTCTGCTCGGCGGCGAGAAGCCCATCCACAAAAAGCTGGAAAATGCCATCGCCGCGTGGAAGCATACCGAGGACGCCGTTGTTCTCGTCGGCGGACATTCCACGAATGTGACGATCGTCGGCAACTTCTGCGGCAAGGGCGATCTCATCATCTATGACGCGCTCGCGCACAATTCCATCCACGAGGGCACGCGCCTCTCCGACGCCGAGAGCCGCCCCTTCCCGCACAACGACACCGCCGCGCTCGAGACCATTCTCCGCTCCTGCCGCGATAAGTACGCCAAGGTGCTCATCGTCGCCGAGGGCGTGTACAGCATGGACGGCGACATTGCCCCCGTGCCGGAGCTCGTACGCATCAAGAAGGAGTACGGCTGCTTCCTGATGATCGACGAGGCGCACTCGGCGTGCGTGCTCGGCAGGACCGGCGGCGGCGTGGACGAATACTTCGGTCTCGCCGGGGACGATATCGACATTAAAATGGGCACGCTCTCCAAGGGTCTCGGCACCTGCGGCGGATACCTTGCGGGCAGCCGCGCGCTCATCGAGTATCTGCGCTACAACCTGCCGGGGTTCGTGTTCTCCGTGGGCATTTCGCCCCCGCTCGCCGCGGCGACGCTCGAAGCCATCCGCCTCTTGCAGGACGATCCCTCCATCATGGAAAACCTGCACCGGAACATCCGCTGCTTCCGTGAGGAGGCGAAAAAGCGTCATTTCAACACCTGTCTTGCGGGCGAAACGGCGATATTGCCGATCCTCGTCGGGCGAGACGAGGACGCCTTCGCGCTCTCGATGGCGCTTTTGGAGCGCGGCGTGTTCGCGCCCTCGGCGGTCTATCCCGCCGTGCCGCGCGGCAAAGCGCGGCTGCGCTTCTGCGTCATCTCCGAGCACAAGCCGGAGCAGATCGTAACGGCGCTCGACACCCTGCAGGAGATCGCCGCCGAACTCGGCATCAAACTGCCTGAATAAGCGATCCTGCCCGCCGTGCGCTTGTGTGTGCGGCGGGTTTCTGTTATAATCACGTCATGGAAAATCCTACGAAAGGCAGCGGCAGATATGCTGGAAAAAATGATCCGCTCCCAGACGGCGAAGCAGGAGCAGCAGCTCGAGAGCTTTCTCGCGCGGCACGACGCGGCAAATCCGTTCCCAGAGGACGAGCTCCTCACGGCGGACGCGGACTACATGGGCGATGGCCGGCCCTGTCACCGGATGGACATATTCCGCCCGCGCGAGGCAAAGGAAGCCCTGCCGGTGCTCGTGAACATCCACGGCGGCGGGTTCCTGCTCGGGAAGAAGGAGGCAAACCGTCTCTTCTGTACGGACATGTGCCGCCGCGGATTTGTCGTATTCTGTCTTGAATACCCGCTCGTGCCGGATGTGGATATCTTCACGGTGTTCCGCGCTCTGACTGCGGGCATTGAGTGTGCCGCCGCGCTCGCCCCGGACTTTGGCGGGGACGCTTCCAGGCCTTCCTCTGCGGCGACAGCGCGGGCGCGTATCTCTGCGTGTATCTCGCGGCAATGCGCAAAAACGCCGCCATGGCGCGTGCCGCCGGCGTGCCGCAGCTTTCCTCGGACATCGCGGCGCTGGGCCTCATCTCCGGCATGTTTTATACGACCCGCTTTGACAACATCGGCATTTTCCTCCCGAACATGGTCTATGGCCGCGGTTGGCGGCATGCGCCGTTCCGGGAATACATCGACCCCGAAAATCCGTCGCTGATCGCCGCTCTCCCGCCCTGCTTTCTCGTGACGGCGCGCGGTGACTTCCTCCGCCATTACAGCCGCGATTTTGCCGCGGCATTGAAGAAAAACGGTCTGGAGGCCGAGCTTCTCGACATGGACGAGCCGGAAAAGCTCTCCCACGCCTTCGCCGCGATGCTCCCGGAAACGAGCGCCGCGCAGCGCTCCAACGCCGTCATGGCGGATTTTCTCAAAGCGCATATATAACATATTAAAAAAGGTTGGTACATGTTCTGCGCAGGCTCAGAAAAACATTTCTCAAAGTATCATCTCCTCAAAAACATTATCCCGCAGTGTTTTCACTGCGGGATAATGCTGATTATTGGGTGCTCCAAGAGCCCTCAGTCCCTATTCTTTTATTCAATCAAAATTTTCTGCTCCCGCTTGGTGTCCGGTTGTAAGGAAATGATGGGATGCATAGTTGGCCGCTTGCAAACGCTTTGCGAGGGCTGTTTTTTTTAACAGCGCTCCACAGTAGCCGCCATTAAAATTATCCCCTGCGCCTGTTGAAAAAAGCGGTTTGTCTACGTAATCTGTCATTTCCTCAGCATAGTCAATACCGTCAAAAGCAAGTGCCTTATAGCGCGTATGAATGACCACTTCATCGGCATACCCGTCCTGCACCAGTCTTTCCAGAATGGCCTCCAGCCGGAGTTCTTCTTTATAAACGGTTCGGGCTATGCAGAAGGCTTCATTTTCATTGACGCTCAGCACGCAATGGCGAGCCAAAGATGCTTTGTGTATGCAGCCAAGCATCTGCTGTATTTCGTCTGCCGAACGGCAAGAAACATCCGCTGGATCAAAAAAAGCCATTTTTTGATCCTCTTTCCCTCCCACATTCATATAGGAAGATATGCTTTCCCAGAGCTTTTGCATCCAAGGGACTTCGCCCCAGTTCAACAGCGCCACAAGATCGGCCTCACGCAAAAGATCCACACGGTCTTTCATCGCCGCCGTCACTTTTCCAAAAGGCTCCGTTAAATCATAAATCTGAGGGGAAATCATAATTTTCCCATCATCAAATTCATAGCACTCACAGAACTGGCTATCGCCATAGGAGCATATTTCGATACCTCTGTCTGCCAGCGGCACAAATTCCGGTGCGATGGCTTTCTCGCCAAAAAGCCCTACAAGATACACATCATATCCCTGCGCATTCAAGCTTTGCGCAACAAACACACTATTCCCCCCGGCCTGGCTTTTAATTACCTCGTTCTGGAGGGAACAGCTGAGACCTGCCTTTGAGGTAATATGCTTTCCATAGTCTTCGATGGTAGCAAAGTACTGGTTTGGCGTCCCAGCTATCCGTATGGGTTTGACGGTGCGATCCACACTACCGTCAAACCCTACCAGGACCTTTTGGGGCATCACTTAATTATACCGGCCGCTCTTGCTTTCGCAAGGACGGTCTCCTGCTCTTCCGGAAGGATTGTAAGAAACGGGCTGCTGATAACATTTGTGGAATAAATGCCCTGCGCCATAAGAACGGTTTTCACTGCGCTCTGGTAGTTTCCGGTTGAAACATCGACAACGGCATCAAACGCATCCATGAGAACTTCATGCATAGCGCGGGCCGTAACCCAATCCCCCTGCTGAGCCGCGTTGAAAAGGTTGATAACCTCATTGGGAATAATATTCCCCAGAGAAGAGACTCCCCCATCGCCGCCAATGAGCATTGAAGCCATCAAATCAAAGTCCTCGCCATTAAGCAGGCTAAAGCTGTCGTTATCCTTCAGCAGCCGTACGGCTTGTGTAAAGTACAGAAAATCTTCCGCCGGAGCGATTTTTACGCCGATTATGTTCGGATGCTTTGCCAGTTCAACCAAATCCTCCAGCGCGACCGTTAGTTTGGTCTCGCCAGGCTGATGATAAATCCACAGAGGTATATCGATCTTATCCGCGACTTCAGTGAAAAACGCCTTGATCGCTCTTTGATTCAAGTGAGAGAAATACGGTGGAGTAAGCATGGCTTCCGTAGCACCAGCTTCTTTGGAACGTCTTGCAAGCTCCAACACGTTCGCCGTAGAGCAATCGCTGATCATTGCAACAAGGGGTACTCGCCCATTAATAACCTTTGCCGCATGAGCCGTCAATTCGACTCTGGTATCCATAGGAAGGTTTGCGAACTCCCCCGTTCCACTGGGGACAAGAATACTATGTGCGCCAGCAGAAAGGACGATCTCGATATGGTTTTCAAATTCCTCCCACAGTATTTCGCCGTTGGTGTCGTACGGTGTGGTAATCGGAATCATGATACCCTTGAACTTGCCCATAATAATTTCCTCCAAATCAAATTTCTTTACAGATTTTTTTTGCAATTGTGAAAACGCCTGCTTCTTTTCCGCGCTGCTGAGCCGACCGAACAATAAGCATTTCAACAATTATTGCCGCTACCGCCGCAAACGCTTCCGGGCTTCCCGCTTGGATACGCAAGCCGCGCCCATCAAACGGTTTATTGGATATAAAAATCACATTGCTTCCATTTGCACGCATCAGCCGCGCAAGCCGCCCTAACGCATCGGCACTTTCATTGTCTGAGACAAAGAGTATTGCGGTGTGTTTTTCTCCGCACAGTTCCATCGGTCCGTGGCGAAAAGAACCTGCACTAAAGCAGGCAGCGTTTATATTTGCTCCTTCTTTAAACGTCAGCGCCGCCTGCTCCGCGAGACTCATTTCAAGTCCGCTCCGTCCGATAAAGTGAACACGATCTATCCCGGCAAAGCTGTCTGCCATGGCAAATATTTCCGACTCGGAAGAAAGAAAGTATTCTGCCTCGTCAGATGCTTTCAAAAGCTCGGGTGCAAGAGCGTGTAAGGATCTTCCCTGTGCACAGGCGCACAGCAGTTGCAAAACCGCGAGACTTGCTGTAAATGTGCAGTTTGTAATAGACTTTTCTTCGATGCAGTACAGCGGCAAAACAAGGGACGCCGCTTTTGCGAGGCTTGAATGCACATCATTTGTAATACATATGATCCGGTTTTTTCCCCTGCGGCGGCTGCACAGCTCTACGATTTCGGCGCTCTCGCCGGACTGCGATATGAGGAGAAGCAAATCGCCATCGCGAATCTCAGCACAGTCGTTCTGCAAGAGCTGATAACTTTGCACCGCATTTACCCGTTGGATACCAGCAAGTCCCTTCAACGCACATAGACACACATTATACGATGTGCCCATTCCGCTCATAACAAGGGCAGGCGCCCGAGAAATAAGGGCAATCGCTTCTTTGATAAGCGCGAAATCGTTTTTCTCATATGCCGCAAGCGTGGCACGAAGTGCCGCCGGCTGGCATTTTATTTCAGAATAAAATGCTGTTTCCATTTTTCTCCTTAAACGCCGAAGAGGTTCGGCAATGTCATGACAAATGCAGGAACAAACGATACAAGTAGAATAACAGCGAAAGCGATTGCATAGAACGGCAGCAATGCCTTTCCTATGCGTGCAACCGAAAGATTGCTGATCCCCGACGCCAAATACAAGCAGGAGCCAACCGGCGGCGTAATCTGTCCCATGATCAGATTCATGCACATCATAACGCCGATTTGGATGGGATCCATACCAAACTGCGTGAGAACCGGCATAATAATGGGTCCCAGAATGATAGCCGCAGGAGTGGGATCCATAAATGTTCCGACGAGAAGAAGGAATACATTGATAATTATGAGGAGTATGTACTTGTTTCCGGAAATACTCAAGAGAGCATGAACCACAAGCTGAGGGATTTTCTCCAACGTCAGAATGTAGCCAAACACAGAAGATGTTGCAAGGATGATCATAACCGAGCCAATCGTCCGTGTGCCGTTCCAGAGAATTTTGGGAATATCTTTCCAGCGCAGTTCATGCGTGGCAATTGTCAGAAAGATCGCATAAAGCAGCGCAATGACAGCAGATTCCGTAGCCGTAACAACGCCGCCACAAATGCCGCCTACAATCAGCAGGGGCAGCACCATGGTAGGCAAGCCTTCTTTCAGCCACTGTATTCTTTGCTTTTTGCTGTAGATCTGACCGCGGGGAATATAGTCTGCATGCTTTTTGCTGTGAGCAAGATAATAGACGTAAAGCATCTGCGCGCCGCCCAACACAATGCCGGGCACAATTCCCCCCAGGAACATGTTGCCGATGGACACTTCGCACACCGAACCATAGATAATCATTATCACGCTCGGAGGGATGATCGCTCCCAGAGGCGAGGATGCACAGGTTATCGCTGTTGCAAATTCCTTTTTGTAACCCTCTTTTTCCATAGCAGGGATTAGCATGCTTCCAATGGCAACCGTGTCTGCCGTTGCAAGACCCTGAACGCCGCCAAACAATAGACTGACAAACACATTGATATATGCCAACGCGCCTTTAAACCTTCCGAAGCACGCGCGCGAAATATTGACGAGCTTTTGCGTGAGTCCGCCAGTATTCATCACGTCGCCAGTTAAAAGGAACAACGGCAGCGCAACAAATACGAATCCCTGTAAGGATGTGACCATTTTCTGTGCCACGAGGGCCAGGGGCAGCCCGTTGACCAGAATGTAAGTAAAGGAAGACAGCGCTACAGACCACGCGATGGGGATTCCCATCAAAATAAAAAGGAACAGTGCACCAAAAAGCAGCAGCGCGTTCATTCTGTCTTCTCCTCCCCTTTACCAAGCAGACTGATGAAATCATCATACAGATCAACCGCAAGGTACAAAACCGTGAGCGCGCAGCTGATCGACAAAGACAAATTCACATACCCCATGGGAATCCGCATCATGCCGCTAAGACGAGACATGGCGTTTGCAACAACATCTTTGTTGATAAATAAAAGCACCGTCAAAAACGAAACAAGTATAAGATTGTTGATGATTCTTATAATCTTTTGACCTTTGGGTGGTAGCTTACCGATCAGTAAATCCATGCATGCCACTTCATGCTTGCGCATCCCCATGCTGCATCCGAGCAACACCATCCAAACCATAGAATAGACGATAAGTTCCTGTGCCCAAGGGATAGACGCATTGATGATATAGCGGGTGAATACCTGAAGAAATGTCATCAGAATGATCTCTATCATAAGCGTCACGACGATAACTCCGGTAATTCTATATAGGATGTCACAGAGTTTTCTCATACAATCGCTGCTCCTATACCATATTGTTTAGGTTTAAGGAAATGGGCTGCCATGCAGCCCATTTCTATCCCGAAAAATGTAATTCTTTATCGCAGCTCGTTTATGGCAGCAATAATTTCCGCTGTTGCGGGGTGCTCAGACTCCATCCAAGTATAGACAGGCTGAACTGCCTCAAAGAAGGGCGCAACATCCTCGACGATATAGTATTCTTTAAATGCGTTTGCCTTCAGATCTTCTTCAATCGCACTATTTTGTTTCCAAGAGGTACGAATGACCTCCGGCTCGTCTTCCATAATCACGTTATAGACAATTTCCTGGATTTCCGCAGGCAGTTTATCGAAAGCCGCTTTGCTGATAACACAAGTCTGCATGGAGGTAAAGAGAGGTATTTGCGTAAAGTAGGGCGCGACCTCCGGAGTCGATAGATTTTTAAAGGCAACGGCATCATTCATCCAAGCATCAATGGTGTTATTGCCCAGTGCACTGTATACTTCGTTGTAAGCAATAACCACAGGGTTCGCGCCCAAAGCTTCAACCGTCTTTACCTGAACGGCCGTATCCATTACTCTCCATTTCAGGCCCTTGCAATCGTCAAGCGTCTTGATGCACGATTTATTCAGGTTGGGCTGCTTATAGCCAAGAATGCCCCAGTACCATACATAGAAACCGTATTCTTCAAGAGATTGGCTCATAGTTTTTGCTGCATCGGTTTTCAGAAAAGCTTCACAGTGTTCAGGGCTCTCGAACAGAAAAGGAAGATCATTTACATAGAAATACTCTGAATAGTTCGCCATAACGGATGTTGCCATCTGTGCACCCTGAATCGTTCCGATCTGCATCCCCTCCAGAACGTCTGCTTCTTCCCCAAGCGAGGATGAGTAGTACAGTTCAACATCAATATAACCGTTGGTTTCCTTTTCGATGCGCTCCCACATTGCAGTAAAAGCTTTCATATAATCGGAGCCTTCAGCGTCAACGCAGCTGATTTTCCATACAACACTTTCCGCAGACGTGGTGTTTTCAGTAAGGCCGGGATCATTTGTGGGGGCAGCGGTGCTTCCGCACGCACAAAGAGCAATTAGCATGACAAACGTCAAAAGCAATGCAATCAGTTTTTTCATTTTTTAATCCCTTTCATTCTAAATTTTTTTCTGATTTTCGCGCATCTGTTCGAACTATTTTTAATTTACAAGCTCTCTTCGCAAAAGTCAACCCGTAGTATTATTTTTTGTTTGAATGCACCGCTATAAACAAACTTTTTTATTTAATTTGTACAGAAAAAAACAGGGCTTTTCAGCCCTGTTCATGTGTCCCACTGCGGATAATTTCCAAATAGTTGTATAAAGTAAATTTTGATATACCGAGGATTTCGCAAATGCGGGGACCAGATTTTGATATAAGAAACATTCCTCTGTCGTCAAGAAACTTGATAAACGCGATTTTATCTTCTTTTGTCATGGTTGCCGGATGTTTTCCCACCGCAATAAAAGCTTCCTCAACGACTTCATTCATAACTTCCAGAACGTCCTGCGTATTGGTGGGGTGTGTATTATATCCGTTTACCTGTCGCAGATAGTTTTCATATTTGACCGAATCCGTTATATCTTGGTTGATGCAAATGCTACCGACGACTTTCCCATCTTCATCTTTTATGCTGTAAGATGAGCCGCGAAGAATTGTCCCTTTTTCTGTATATATAATCTCATTGTATATGTCGCCGTCAATCATCTCTCCTTTGACCGCCTGCATTCCATGCTTACTTGCACAATCGCCTATCTTTCGCCCCGTAACATGTCCGTTACGAATGTCCACAAGAGATTGCGGCGAATTCACACCTGCGCTGAAATCATGCAGTACAACTTCGACATTTTCTCCAAAATGACGCGCAATAAGATCTAAAACGCCGGAGAGGAGTTTCGACTCTTCGGAGATTTTTTTCATAATCCTGCCTCACATTTTTTATGAATTTTCTATATTGTACTGAAAAAACTTTTTATTTGCAATAGGGCAATGACAATCCATGATCGGAAATGGCCAAATTCAGCCGCGATTTTGCCGCGATGCTCCCGGAAACGGCCGCAGCGCAGCGCGCCAACGCCGCCATGGCGGATTTTCTCAAGGCGCATATATAAACGAAAAGCCAAACGGCGCAACCTTTCCGTCCGCGTCGTTTGGCTTATTTTTTATAAACGGACGTTACCCAACAAAAGCGGCGTCCCTCTCAAAGGCTCCCTTGTGTAAAGGGAGCTGTCAAAATGATTTCAAAAATCATTTTGACTGAGGGATTGTTGTACCGTCGAATCGATATAAGCGCAAACCTCCTGGAAATGATACCGGATTTCGTTGTTCGGAATGCGAAGCACAGTCAAGCCGTAGTTTTTGAGAAAAGCCGTTCGTTCGGAGTCATATTCTATGGCTTCTGCTTCTCCGTGTTGGGAGCCGTCCAACTCAATAACGAGTTTTGCTTCGGCACAGTAGAAATCCACAATGAATTTCCCTATCACCTTTTGCCGCAAAAAGCGGACAGGATAGCCGCGCAAAAAATCGTACCATAGGTGTCGCTCTTCTTTCGTCATTTTCTTCCGCAGCTCTTTGGCAAAAGGCACCAGTTCTTTGTTATGCTTATACTGCATGGCAATCCCTCCGTCACGGCGTTATGCGCCGCGCCACCTCCCTTTACACAAGGGAGGCTTTGAGCGGCAGCTGCATGACGATCTCGTCTCCGTCGCGGTCGATTTCCACAAAGCCGAAGCTTTCGTAGAGTTTTCGCGCGGTCTCGTTTCCCTCGATATAGCAGAGAACGACTTTATCGTACCGGCCGTCCGCCTTCAGTTCGTCCAAAATCGCCCGCACCGCCGCTTTGCCGTACCCGCGGCTCTGATACCTCGCGTCGATGAACATCTGACTCAGATCGTAGCTTTGCAGCTCCGGCTCGTCATAATAAAGCCCCATGCCGACGGGGAGATCATCCGCACAGATCAGAAACGCCCGGCTGCGCCGGGCGCGGTAAGCATACGCCCGCGCCAGCAACTTCGCCCTGTCGGAAACAAACGGCTTCTGCGCTTCGGAAACGGCCAGATCGATGCGCCAATTTCCGGGGTCAATATCCAGAAGATGTATCATTTTCTTTCCTCACACACCGGAGAGAACGAGGCTGCCGTCGCCCTCGACGGCGTATTCGCCGAGCGCGGCGGGCAGGAAATAGGAATCGCCCTGCCGGAACGGATAGACTTTCCCGCCGCAGAGGATATTCCCCTCGCCGCGCACGCACATAAGGTGCGTAAAGCTTTCGCCGTCCGTGGCGAGCGAGATGCGCGTTTTCACCTCCGCGCGGCGGACGCGGAAATACTCGCACGTCAAAACTTCCTGCACGCCGTCCGGCGGGCAGGGGGGAAGCGTATCCGCCGCGCGGTGCATGGGCGCGTAGTTCATCACCTCGGCAGCGCGTTCCAGATGGAGCTGCCGCGGCTTTCCGTCCGCGCCGAGACGGTTATAGTCGTATACGCGGAACGTCGTATCCGAATTCTGCTGGATCTCCGCAACGAGAATGCCCGCGCCGATGGCATGCACCGTGCCGGGGCACACGAAAAATACGTCGCCGGGGTGTACCGCCACGCGGTTGAGCACCTCGCAGATCGTGCCGTCCTTCGCCCGCTGACGCAGCTCGTCCGGCGTCACGGCGCGCGAAAAGCCGAGAAAGAGCGCGCTCTCCGGCTTACAGTCCACCACATACCACATCTCCGTCTTGCCCTGCTCGCCCTTTTCGCGGCAGGCGGACGCATCCGACGGATGTACCTGAACGGAAAGGTCCTTTTGCGCGTCTATCAGTTTGATGAGCAGCGGGAACGGCGCAATGCCGCAGCGCGTGCCCGCCATACCGACGGGATCGGCGCGCAGGACATCCGCCAGACTCTCACCGCAATGCTCGCCGGAATCAATGTACGTCTGCCCGTCGGCGCGCACGGAGAGCTCCCAGCTCTCGGCGATAACGCCCTCACCGGTTTTATGATACTCCCCGCGCAGGCGCGTGCCTCCCCAGAGATAGCTCCGAAGGCACGGCTTGAGCCGCAGCGGTTCGTATTTCTTCGTTTCTTCCATGATCGCCGCCTCCTTTTATCTTTTTAAAATACTCTGTTTTTATCCCGCTGGCAAGATACGAATGGGACTGGATTATTGAAAAAAAATATTGTATAATGATTTATACGCGGTCTCCGCAGCGGAGACCGCCGGGAGAAATACTATGAGACATCTTCTCCGGCGCACGGCCGGTGCGCTGCTCGCGCTTTTTGTTATCGCCGCCTTTGCAGCGCCTCACGCGCTCGGCGCGCTTTCCCGCCCGGCGGTGGAAAAGCCCCCCTCACCGGAAGCGGTGAACGAATGGGAAAGCGCCGTTTTCATTGCCCGCGCGAACGGCGCGGCCCTCTTCGCGTGGCGCATCGTAAGCTCTGACGGAACGGCGCTCTACGACGCCGCCGCAGCGCCGGAGTATTTTCCGGGTCTTCGCGTGCAGGGCGCGGACACCGACACGCTCACGCTTCTCGACATTCCCTCCTCGCTCAGCGGCTGGCAGGTCGAATGCCTGTTCACCGACGAGGCCGGGGAAAAAGCGCTCTCGGGACGCGCGTCGCTCACGGTCTACCCCGTCGGTCCGACCGCGTCGCCGGAGCCGACGCCCACGCCCACGCCCGAACCGACCGCAACGCCGGAACTATCTGGTTTTTAGTAAAAAAGATACGCT
>OGYO01000284.1_pt1 | contig 25793 bp, 20 predicted proteins | sample 1576561 | NCBI WGS metagenome assembly OGYO01 (sample SAMEA3541507, study PRJEB24748) | human gut metagenome | biome: human gut; feature: human-associated habitat; material: faeces | place: China | collected 2012 | reverse complement strand
GTAATGAACGATGTAGAGCCAAAGGATCGTGATATCGCAATGGTATTCCAGAACTACGCTCTGTATCCACATATGACAGTATTTGATAACATGGCATTCGGTCTTAAGTTAAGAAAAGTTCCGAAGGATGAGATCAAAGCAAAGGTTGAGGAAGCAGCAAGAATCCTTGATCTGGAGAAGTTACTGGATCGTAAGCCGAAGGCTCTTTCCGGTGGACAGAGACAGCGTGTTGCCATGGGTCGTGCAATCGTTCGTAATCCTAAGGTATTCCTTATGGATGAGCCTTTATCCAACCTGGATGCAAAACTTCGTGTACAGATGAGATCTGAGATCGCTTCTTTACATAACAGATTAGGTGCTACGATCATCTATGTAACACATGATCAGACAGAGGCTATGACACTTGGAACCAGAATCGTTGTATTAAAAGATGGTGTAATCATGCAGGTTGATTCTCCACAGAAATTATACAATGAGCCAAATAACTTATTCGTAGCCGGATTCATCGGATCTCCACAGATGAACTTCATCGATGCAAAGTGCACCATTCAGGGAGATAAAGCTACATTAACATTCGGTGATTACTCTGTGGTTCTTCCGGATTACAAGGCAAAGAAGCTTGAAGAGGGCGGATACAACGGAAAGACAGTTGTATTAGGTATCAGACCAGAGGATATCTCTGATGATCCTGAAATGATCCAGAAGAATGGTGACTGTGTCATCGAGTCTGATGTAACAGGATACGAGTTACTTGGTGCAGAAGTATTACTGTACTACTCTGTAGCCGGTGCAAACATGACAGCAAGAGTTGATTCTGATACACCTGCCCGTTATGGCGATCATATCAAGCTTGCATTTGATCCGCATAAGATTCATGTATTCGATAAGGAAACAGAATTGACAATTACCAACTAGTCCGTTAAAATTATATAGTTGTAAATCTTGAACCCGGGTGTTAGTATTTACACCCGGGTTCTTTCGAACGTAAATAATAGGAGAGTATATGCTTTCAAATCAGAAATTACAGAATTCATTAAACGAAATTAAAGAGATCAGCCACATGGATACGGCATTGTTTACTGCAAAGGGGAAGCTGGTAGCACATACGGAGGAGATGCCGTTGCCGGAGGCATTAGAACAGCAGGTGGTCGTTGATTTCGCAGAATCGCTTGCTGAAAAACAGACGTATCAGGATTATCATCTGTATAAAGTGATGGTAGAAGGTGAAACGGAATATATTTTAGTCTGTCTGGTGAAAGAAGAGTCATTTCTTGTATGCGCACAGATGGCAGTCTGCCAGATCCGGAATCTGGTTATGAGTTTTGCAGAGCAGTTCGACCGCAATAATTTTATGCAGAATATCATTCTTGGTAATATGCTGATTGTGGATATTTACGGAAAAGCAAAAAAGCACCACATTCAGGAAGTACCGCGGGTAGTTTTTGTGATTGATACCGGAAGTAAAAATAACGATATGGCGATGGAACTGGTAAAAAATCTTGCAGATATCCGTTCGAAGGACTTTGTGACCTGCGTGGATCAGCACAGTATCGTTCTGATCAAAGATGTTTCCCATATAAAAGAAGAGGAGATGGAGGAACGTCTGTCAAAAATTGCGGGAAGCCTTGCAGATAATTTACATATGGAAGCAATGATTCGTGTGCGTGTCGGTTATGGAAACGTTGTGACACAGCTTCCGGAAATTGCGGAATCTTATCAGGAAGCGCGGATGGCACTGGAAGTTGGTCGTGTTTTTTATGCAAAGTATGACACAATTTCTTACGGAAAGCTTGGCATCGGGCGTCTGATTTACCAGCTTCCGATGAGTTTATGTAATATGTTTATCAAAGAGGTATTCGGTGAGAAAATTCCGGACATCTTAGATGATGAGGAAGCAATGTCTACTATCAATAAATTTTTTGAGAATAATCTGAATATATCAGAGACGGCAAGACAGCTGTATGTGCACCGCAATACTCTGGTATATCGTCTGGAACGTATCGAGAAAGCAATCGGACTGGATATCCGTACGTTTGACGATGCGATGACTTTTCGGATTGCAGTGATGGTGATTGCTCACATGAGAGATCAAATGTAATTTAGCAGGATAGTAAGGAGATAGAGGAACATGTCAGGATATGATGCAAGCAGTATATCGGTACTGGAGGGGCTTGAAGCGGTCCGGAAACGTCCGGGAATGTATATCGGAAGTACAACGACCAAAGGACTCAACCACCTGATTTATGAGATTGTCGACAATTCCGTGGATGAGCATCTGGCAGGTGCCTGTGATAAAATATGGGTGACCCTTGAGGCAGATGGCTCCTGTACGGTGGAAGATAACGGACGTGGTATTCCGGTCGGCATGCATGCAAAGGGAGTATCGGCTGCCCGCGTTGTATTTTCTACACTGCACGCAGGAGGAAAATTTGACAACAATGCGTACAAGACGAGTGGAGGACTGCATGGTGTCGGATCTTCGGTAGTCAATGCACTTTCCACCTATATGGATGTGGAAATCAGCCAGGGCGGATATGTGTATCATGACCGCTATGCACAGGGACATCCGGTGGTAGAACTTGAAGACGGACTTCTTCCAAAGATCGGGAAGACAAAGAAGACCGGAACGAAGATCAATTTTCTTCCAGATCCAGAAATTTTTGAGAAGACCAGATTCCGGGAAGATGATGTTAAGAGCCGGATGCATGAGACCGCTTATCTGAACCCGAAACTGACGATCATATATGAGGACCGGAGAAAGCCGGAAGCAGAGCACATTGAGTTTCATGAGCCGGATGGAATCATTGGGTTCGTCAAAGATCTGAACAATAATCTCGAAGTGCTGCATGATGTCATTTACTTCAAAGGGGAAAGTGAAGGCATTGAGGTGGAAGCGGCATTCCAGTATACCAGCGAGTTCCATGAGAATATCATGGGATTTTGTAATAATATTTATAATTCGGAAGGTGGTGCACACCTGACCGGATTTAAAACTGCGTTTACGACGATTATCAATTCCTATGCCAGAGAACTTGGCATTTTAAAAGAGAAGGATGCAAATTTTAACGGTACAGATGTGCGAAACGGAATGACAGCAGTGATTTCCATCAAGCATCCGGACCCGCGTTTTGAAGGACAGACGAAGACAAAACTCGATAATCAGGATGCAAACCGTGCAACTGCCAAAGTGACAAGTGATGAAGTTCCGCTGTTTTTTGATAAAAATTTAGAAACCTTAAAGATTGTGATTGGCTGTGCGGAAAAGGCTGCAAAAATCCGCAAGGCAGAGGAAAAAGCGAGAACCAATTTGCTGACCAAGCAGAAGTTTTCGTTTGATTCCAATGGAAAACTGTCCAACTGTGAGAGCCGGGATGCGTCAAAGTGTGAGATTTTTATCGTAGAGGGAGATTCTGCCGGTGGTTCCGCCAAAATGGCGCGAAACCGTATGTATCAGGCGATCATGCCGATCCGCGGAAAAATTCTGAATGTTGAAAAAGCCAGTATCGACAAGGTGCTTGCCAATGCGGAAATCAAGACAATGATCAACGCATTCGGCTGCGGTTTTTCGGAAGGGTACGGAAATGATTTTGATATCAGTAAGCTGCGCTATGACAAGATTATTATCATGGCAGATGCCGATGTCGACGGAGCCCATATTTCCACGCTGCTTCTGACACTGTTTTACCGGTTTATGCCGGAACTGATTTTTGAAGGACATGTTTATGTGGCGATGCCGCCATTGTACAAAGTGATTCCGTCAAAAGGGAAAGAAGAGTACCTTTATGATGATGCGGCACTGGAAAAATACCGGAAAACACATACCGGAAGTTTTACCCTGCAGCGATACAAAGGTCTCGGAGAGATGGATGCCGAGCAGTTATGGGAGACTACTTTAAATCCCCAGACGCGTGTCATGAAGCGCGTGGAGATTGAAGACGGTCGTATGGCGTCGGATGTAACCGCTATGCTGATGGGCACGGATGTGCCGCCGAGAAAGGCCTTTATTTATGAACATGCAAACGATGCGATCTTGGACGTATAGATCCTGTTAGGTTTTCTAGGAGTGAGGAAGAAATAAAATGGAACATAGTATCATTCGCACCGAGTATTCGGAGCTGATGCAAAAATCATATATTGACTATGCGATGAGCGTTATCATTGCCCGTGCGCTGCCGGATGTCCGTGATGGATTAAAACCGGTGCAGCGCCGTACACTTTATGATATGTATGAATTGGGAATCCGATATGACAAACCGTATCGTAAGAGTGCACGTATTGTCGGAGATACCATGGGTAAATATCATCCGCATGGAGATTCTTCCATCTATGATGCGCTGGTTGTTATGGCACAGGATTTCAAAAAAGGACTGCCGCTGGTAGACGGACATGGAAATTTCGGCTCCATAGAAGGGGATGGCGCCGCTGCCATGCGATACACAGAGGCACGTCTGCAGAAAGTGACACAGGAAGCGTATCTGGCGGATCTGGACAAAAATGTTGTAGATTTCATGCCGAATTTTGATGAGACGGAAAAAGAACCGGTTGTTTTACCAGTCAAGGTGCCGAACCTTTTAGTCAACGGTGCGGAAGGGATCGCTGTCGGTATGGCAACTTCCATTCCACCGCATAATTTCGGTGAAGTGATTGACGGAGTGATCGCCTATATGAAAAATCCGGATATCACGACCGCAGAGATGATGCAGTATATTCCGGGGCCGGATTTCCCGACCGGAGGCATCATTGCCAATAAGGATGACCTGCCGGCAATCTATGAGTCCGGCGTCGGCAAGATCAAGATTCGTGGCAAAATTGAGATCGAAAAGGGCAAAGGTGGCAAAGACCGTATGGTAATCACGGAGATTCCGTATACCATGATCGGAGCCAATATCGGGAAGTTTTTAAATGATGTTTACGGTATGGTAGAATCCAAGGCAACCAGTGACATTACCGATATTACCAATCAGTCATCCAAAGAGGGAATCCGTATTGTTCTGGAACTGAAAAAAGGAGCAGATATCGAGGCTCTGGAGAATCTGCTGTACAAGAAAACCAAGCTGGAGGATACCTTCGGTGTCAATATGCTTGCAGTAGCGGATGGCAGACCGGAGACGATGGGAGTAGTGCCGATCATCCGTCATCATGTGAAATTCCAGTATGAGATTGCAACCAGAAAGTACCAGACCCTTCTGGCAAAAGAACAGGACAAAAAAGAAATACAGGAAGGATTGATCCGTGCCTGCAATGTCATTGATCTGATCATTGAGATTTTACGCGGCAGCCGCAGCATCAAAGATGCAAAAGCCTGTCTGACAGACGGAAATACGGATCATATTACCTTTAAGAATCCATCTTCAAAGATCATGGCACAGCAGTTAAATTTTACGGATCGTCAGGCACAGGCCATTCTGGAAATGCGTCTGTATAAACTGATTGGTCTGGAAATTGAAGCATTGATGAAAGAACATGATGAGACACTGGAAAATATTGCAAAATACGAGGATATTTTAGAGCATCGTTCTTCCATGGCAAAAGTAATCATCAAAGAGCTGACCGCGTTTAAAAAAGCTTATGGCAAAGAGCGCAAAACCGTGATTGACAATCTGAAAGAAGCTGTAGTTGCAGCAAAGAAGATCGAGGAGCAGGATGTTGTCTTTCTGATGGACCGCTTCGGATATGCAAAGATTGTGGATACTTCTGTCTATGAGAGAAATAAAGAGGCGGCAAACGCGGAATACAGGCATATCTTTACGTGCAAAAATACGGATAAAATCTGTATCTTTACGGACAAGGGACAGATGCATCTGCTAAAAGTGCTGGATCTTCCGTATGGAAAATTCCGGGATAAAGGAACCCCGATTGATAACCTCTGCAATTATGACAGTAAAGAAGAGAATGTTGTATATCTGGCAGGTCTTGAACATGTCAGCTCGCACCGGATGTTATTTGGCACAAAATATGCCATGATCAAAGTTGTGGACGGTATGGAATTTGTGGTCGCAAAAAAGACAACGGCGGCAACAAAGCTGGGAGAGGAAGATGAAGTACTAACGGTATGTCCGCTGGAAGAAAATGATACACTGGTGATGGCAACAAAGAAAGATATGTTTCTTCGGATTGACTGTGCACAAATTCCGCAGAAAAAGAAAGGTGCGGTGGGCGTGCGTGGCATGAAACTGGCTGCCGGGGATGAACTGAAAAGTATTCATGTGCTGCATGAAGGTGAGGAGAAAGAGGTCGAGGTGAAAGGAAAGCCGGTTGCCCTGCATCGTCTGCATGTGGGAAACCGTGATACCAAAGGAGTAAAGAAATAATGAACACCATTTTGTTTGATCTGGACGGAACACTGATTGATTCTTCGGAAGGAATTATAAAATCGGTATTATATACACTTGATTTTTACGGAATTGAAGAAACAGATACCACGAAACTGTACCAGTTTATCGGACCGCCATTATCGGAAAGCTTTGAAAAATTTTATGGCTTTTCCAAAAAGAAAGCGTATGATGCGGTACAAAAATACCGGGAGCGGTACAATAAGACCGGTATTTTTGAGTGTAAGTTATATCCGGGTGTGGAGAAGTGTATCCGTACATTAAAAGAACAGGGATACCGGATCGGCATGGCATCTTCCAAGCCGGAAGTATCCTGCAAACGGATTCTGGAGCATTTTGGAATTCTTCCACTTTTTGATGATGTGGTAGGTGCAACATTTGATGGTACACGGGATAAAAAATCCGAGATTCTTAAGGAAGTCATGCACCGCTGGAGTCATATTCCAAAATCCGAGATGTGTCTGATCGGGGATACGATGTTTGATGTCAACGGGGCGAAAGAACTTGGAATTGCGTGTCTTGCGGTCAGCTTTGGTTTTGGAGATGTAAAGGAAATGAAAGAGGCAGGCGTGATCGGTGTGTGCGATTCTATGGAAGAACTGCCGGGCATGTTAAAGAAACAATAAAGAAAAACGGGAGGGTATATCATGGAAACTTTTAAGGAGACGCTGAGAAAGATCTGGTATATCTTATACCCGTTTCTTTTTTATTATGCGGTGATGCTGATTATTATGACAATTGCACAGTGGGCATTTGGAGGAGATGCCACACATTATGTGTTCTGTCAGCTGATTGCCACTGTTTTTACAATTCCATCCATGCTTCCGTTTTATCGTCAGGGACAGGCACTGGCAGGGATTGCAAAGCAGCCGTTTGGAATCAACCGGGAGCGTATCTGTCATGCGCTTTTTGCGGCTGGGATTATGGCGTGCCTTGGAATTTCCCTGAACAATCTCATATCCATGACGAAACTGACGGAAATTTCGATGGGTTACCAGCAGGCAAATACAGATTTTTACGGAAGTACAATAGGAATGGAAATTCTTTGTCTGGCAGTGTTTACCCCGATTCTGGAGGAACTGGTATTCCGGGGGATTCTTTTTGGAAGATTAAAAGATATGCTGTCGAAACCGTTTGCGGTTGGAATTTCGGCACTGATTTTTGCGGCCGTGCATGTCAATATCGTGCAGTTCATTTACGCACTGATTCTCGGTGTGGTGCTGGCACTTCTGATGGATCGCGCGGGAAATGTCTATGCATCCATGATCGGACATATGACGGCAAATTTTATTGCAGTTGTGCGGACGGAAACGCACTGGCTGGATTTCAGCGTCAGGGGAGATGCGGTCGCATGGATATTTTCCCTGATGATACTGGGAGCTGGGATTGTGCTGATGTGGAGGTATTTGTCTGACAGAAAAAAGCAGGAAGATAAGGAGAAAGAATAAAATTGAGGTAATATATTTGCAAAATAAACAAAGAGGCGTATACTAGCGCGTTTCGCAAACGCCTGATAAAAGACAATAGAAAAAAGGAGTACAAAAGAAGATGAAATGTTTATGGAAAAAAGTAATTTGCGGGGCACTTGTGGCTGGAATGCTGGCACAGTGTCCACAGAGTATTTATGCAGAGGATGCCGCAAATACTGCCACGGTAACGGGTACCGAAAGTGATCATGTAACACCGGATACTACGCAGCAGCCGGATGATACCAAACAGCCGGGAGATATCCAGCAACCAGATGATGCCAAGCAGCCGGATGATACAAAACAGCCGGACGATACAAAACAGCCGGAAGAACTGCCACAGCCTTCTGCCGTGGAGGGACTGCATACAACAAAACAGGGGAAAACAAAGGTATATCTGGAATGGGAAGAAAGCAGCGATGTCACTTCCTATGTGATTTACCGGAAAACAGCCGGAGGGGCATACAAAAAACTTGCCGAGAGCAGTAAGCCATCCTATACCGATAAAAACGTATCATCCGGTAAGACATATACATATAAAATTGTTGCAAAAAACGAGCAGAAGGAAGCGGATGAGGCTGCAAAAGTCACGTTTTCGAATACAGAGGCTGTACAGATCCGGTCACAGAAGTATACTTACAGCCAGATGAAAAAAGACATGCAGGAATTGGCACAGCAGTACAGTGATTACTGTGAGATGACCAAAATCGGAACTTCTGTGCAGGGACGCGGAATCTATGATTTTGCAATCGGAAACCCGGATGCAGAGGAATCCCTTCTGATTGTTAGTACATTGCATGCCAGAGAGTATATCTGTTCTGCAGTCATGATGAAGGAAATCCAGTATTATCTGGAAAATTATAACGGAACCATCGGTGGGGTCAAAATGTCAAATGTCCTCAAGAAGATGCAGATTCATTATATTGTCATGGCAAACCCGGATGGGGTGACGATTTCCCAGACAAAACATTCCAGATGGAAATCCAATGGGCGTGGGGTGGACTTAAACCGGAATTTCCCGGCAAAACATTTTATTCCAGGTGGGAAAAAAGGGGAACAGGGATATTCCGGGCCAAAAGCACTGAGCGAGCCGGAGTCCTATGCAGTAGCAACGCTGACCAGACAGCTGATGAAGCAGCAAAATCTGCAGGGTGTGGTGAATTACCATGCCATGGGAAGAATTATTTACGGGGACTGTACGAAAGGAAGCCTGAAAAAAGATACCTATAAAATGTATGATATCGCAAAGAAAATTACCGGATACAGCAAAGCCCCGGATGGCGGCAGCGGAAAGTCCTGGGGAGGACAGTACCGGGAGTATGTGATGGATCTGCTTAATAAACCTTCCATTACCATTGAGATTGGAAGCTCAGTAGCACCGTGCCCGTACTGGCAGTATGAGATCGAATTCCAGAAAAACAGATATGTTGTTGTGCGGATTGCAAATGCATTGAAATAGAAAATAAAAACAGGATACTTTGACGCATCTGCCGGATTATGCTAGTATAGGGGAAACAGCTGACAGATGAGGAGAGTAAAAATGGCATACATATTTTTTGATATAGACGGAACACTGTGGGATGAAAAAATGCAGATTCCGGAGAGTACAATTCCAACCATCAGACAATTGCAGAAAAACGGACATAAGACATTTCTGTGCAGTGGAAGATCCCGCAGCAATATAAACGATAAGCGGCTGCTTGGGATCGGCTTTGACGGAATTGTTGCAGCATGCGGAAACCATGTGGAGATGGATGGAAAGGTTCTGTATGAAAATATTCTTTCCCCGGAACTGACAGAAAAAATTGTCCGGGTCATGGAAGAATGCCGGATGCCGATTGTGCTGGAAGGTCCGGACTGCCACTGGATAGATAAAGAAAATTTCAAGACAGATCCGTATGTGCTGTACCTTTTTGAGGCAATGGGAGCATCTGCCAAAATATTAAAAGGTTATTCGCCGGAGATCCGCATTAATAAAATGTCAGGGGATATCCTGCCAACAACCGATTATAAACGGGTGCGCAAGGAGCTGGATGCGGATTTTGACTGTCTCGAACACGAGGGACATGTTGTGGAATTTGTTCCGAAAGGAACATCGAAAGCGACCGGGATAGACTGGCTCTGCAGGCATATGGGCATTAAAAATGAGGATACCTATGCGATTGGTGACAGTGTCAATGATCTGGACATGCTTTCTTTTGTGGGACATGGAATTGCCATGGGGAATGGAACACCTCCGGCAAAAGAGGCGGCTGAATTTGTGACAACGGATATCTACGATGATGGAATAAAGCATGCAATGGAACACTATGGATTAATATAGAGTCTGAATCGAGGCAGAAATGAAAAAAAGAATTACAGAGTACCGGAAACGTGTGGACCGGCTTCTGGCAGACGAAGAAGAGAAAACATATGAGGAATGGGAATGTATTTTGGAAGAACATCTGGTTCAGATTGGATTTTTCCAGCACGAACGTCTGATTCATCTGATTGTAACGGTTACATTTGCTGTGATAACGGTACTGTCGTTGTTTGCTCCGCTTTTGACGGGGATCATGACACTCTATGGTTTTACCATGCTGCTCCTTGTGCTTCTTGTGCCGTATATTTTTCATTATTATACACTTGAAAACGAAACACAAAAAATGTATGCACAGTACGATGAAATAATAAAGCATACAAAGAAAGTGAATTCCGGGAATCTAAAAAAAATATAAAAATTGAGTATCACTGTTGACAATGAAAAACAACAGTGATATTTTATTTACAGAAAGAGTTAGCACTCGAATAAAGTGAGTGCTAGTAAAGGCGAAAAGGAGGCTATTTGTAATGAAATTAGTGCCATTAACAGACAGAGTAGTATTAAAACAGTTAGAAGCAGAAGAGACTACCGCATCCGGTATCGTATTACCGGGAGCAGCACAGGAGAAGCCACAGGAAGCAGAAGTAATCGCTGTAGGTCCTGGCGGAGTAGTAGACGGAAAAGAAATCGTTATGCAGGTAAAAGAAGGCCAGAAAGTCATCTATTCCAAATATGCAGGGACAGAAGTAAAACTGGATGGGGAAGAGTACATTATCGTAAGACAGAATGATATTCTTGCAATTGTTGAGTAGTTTTTATAAATTGGAAATTATAGGCTGAATTTTAAAGAAGAGAGGTTATTGTAGTCATGGCAAAAGAGATTAAATATGGTTCAGACGCCAGAGCAGCACTTGGTGCAGGTGTCGATAAATTAGCAAATACCGTTCGTGTAACATTAGGACCGAAAGGACGTAACGTTGTACTGGATAAATCCTTTGGTGCTCCACTCATCACAAACGATGGTGTAACAATCGCAAAAGAAGTGGAACTTGAGGATGCATTTGAGAACATGGGTGCACAGCTCGTAAAAGAAGTTGCAACAAAGACCAATGATGTGGCTGGTGATGGTACAACTACCGCTACCGTTTTAACACAGGCTATGGTTCAGGAAGGAATGAAGAACCTGGAAGCAGGAGCAAATCCGATCGTGTTAAGACGTGGTATGAAAAAGGCAACAGATGCTGCTGTTGAGGCATTAAAGGAAATGAGCCAGAAGGTTAAGGGCAAGGAGCAGATTGCAAAAGTTGCAGCAATTTCTGCTGGTGACGAAGGGGTTGGTAATCTGGTAGCAGATGCTATGGAAAAGGTTACAAACGATGGTGTCATCACAATCGAAGAATCCAAGACCATGCAGACAGAGCTTGATCTGGTAGAAGGTATGCAGTTTGACAGAGGTTATTTATCTGCTTATATGTGCACCGATATGGATAAGATGGAAGCAAATCTCGATGATCCATATATCTTAATCACTGACAAGAAGATTTCCAATATTCAGGATATCCTGCCACTGCTGGAGCAGATCGTACAGTCCGGTGCAAGACTTCTGATTATCGCTGAGGATATCGAGGGAGAAGCACTTACCACACTGATCGTAAACAAACTGCGTGGTACATTCAATGTAGTAGCTGTCAAGGCTCCTGGATATGGTGATAGAAGAAAGGCTATGCTTGAGGATATCGCTATCCTTACCGGTGGTCAGGTAATCAGTTCCGATCTTGGATTAGAGCTGAAAGATACCACAATGGATATGCTTGGACGTGCAAAATCCGTTAAGGTTCAGAAAGAGAACACCGTTATCGTGGATGGTGCCGGAGACAAGGATAAGATTCAGGGACGTATCAAACAGATCCGTGGACAGATCGAGGAAACTACTTCTGAATTTGACAAAGAAAAGTTACAGGAAAGACTTGCAAAGATGGCAGGCGGTGTCGCAGTCATCCGTGTCGGTGCTGCAACAGAGACCGAGATGAAAGAAGCAAAGCTTCGTATGGAAGATGCCTTAAATGCTACCCGTGCAGCAGTCGAGGAAGGTATTATCGCAGGTGGTGGATCTGCATATATCCATGCTTCCAAGAAGGTTGCAGAGCTTGCTGATACCTTAGAGGGAGACGAGAAGACAGGTGCGAAGGTTATCTTAAAAGCACTGGAAGCTCCGTTATATTACATTGCAGCAAACGCAGGTCTCGAAGGCGCTGTTATCATCAATAAAGTAAAAGAATCTGCAGCAGGAACCGGTTTCAACGCAGCTACAGAAGAATACGTTGATATGGTAGAGTCTGGAATTCTTGATCCAGTCAAAGTTACAAGAAGTGCCCTGCAGAATGCAACATCCGTTGCTTCTACCTTACTTACTACAGAGTCTGCAGTTGCAAACATTAAGGAAGATACTCCTGCAATGCCAGCCGGTGGTGCTCCGGGAATGGGCGGAATGATGTAATCGGACATAACCGTTGCGTTATAAAGTAAACATAGTATCAAAAACTATGTGAAATAGATATGAAAAGCCTTGAAAATCAAGGCTTTTCATTTTTTTTGTCCTATGATATGATAGTAAAAGCGTAACGGTTCAAAGACAAAGGAACCGTTTGGAAAAACAACGAAAATCAGGAGTGGAAAAAATGAGTCGAGTGATTGTTGTAACGGACAGTAACAGTGGTATTACACAAAGCGAGGCAAAAGAACTTGGCGTAGTGGTAATGCCGATGCCTTTTTATATTAACGGACAGATGTTTTATGAAGATATTGACCTGACACAGGAGCAGTTTTATCAGAAACTCAAAGAGGGCGGAGAGATCAAAACCTCCATGCCGCTGGTTGGAGATGTGACCGATAAATGGGATGAACTTTTGAAAGAATACGATGAAATTGTATACATACCGATGTCTTCGGGCTTAAGCAGTTCCTGTGAGACGGCATATATGCTTTCCCAGGACTATGACGGAAAAGTACAGGTAGTCAATAACCAGCGTATTTCCGTAACAATGCGGCAGTCCGTGCTCGATGCCAAAATGCTGGCAGAGCAGGGAAAAGGTGCAGAAGAAATCAAAGAGATTCTGGAAAAGGAAAAATTTGAATCCTCTATATACATTATGGTCGATACACTGGAGTATCTGAAAAAGGGCGGACGTATTACACCGGCTGCAGCAGCACTGGGAACCTTACTGAAACTGAAACCGGTATTACAGATCCAGGGAGAAAAGCTGGATGCATTTGCAAAGGCACGTACGGTAAAGCAGGCAAAAACCATCATGACCGAAGCTATGAAAAATGATTTTGAGAAGCGTTTTCACAGCCCAAATGGGGAGAAGATGAATCTGGAACTGGCCTATACATTTGACACTGCAGCCGCTGAGGCATTCAAAGAAGAAGTGCAGGCTGTCTTTCCGGACAATGAGATCGTCATGCAGCCACTGTCATTATCCATTGCCTGTCATATCGGACCGGGAGCACTTGCGATCGCATGTTCCAAAAAGATTGAAGCGTAGCAGGCAGCTTTTGGAAACTTTCATATGCTAACAAATTAAAGTTTATGACTTGTAATTTCAGTGGGAATCCTTTATAATCATAAAGTAAAAACGGATGGGTTTTTACACCTGTCCGTTTTCGTGCGTAAAAAAGTGCGCACGGAAAGTTAAAGCAGACATACAGGAGGAATAAAAGATGGTTAAAGCAGTTGTTGGTGCTAACTGGGGCGACGAAGGCAAAGGCAAGATTACGGACATGCTTGCAAAGCAGGCCGATATCATTGTACGTTTTCAGGGAGGTGCGAACGCAGGACACACAATCGTAAATGACTACGGAAAGTTTGCATTACATACACTTCCGTCAGGAGTATTTTACAGTCATACAACGAGTGTGATTGGAAATGGTGTGGCACTTGATATTCCACGTCTTTTCAAAGAGATTAAGTCCATCACAGACCGCAACGTTCCGATGCCAAAGATTCTTGTGTCCAACCGTGCACAGATTGTGATGCCGTATCACGTACTGTTTGATCAGTACGAGGAGGAACGTCTGGGAGGAAAATCTTTCGGATCGACAAAATCTGGTATTGCTCCGTTTTATTCAGATAAATACGCAAAGATCGGTTTTCAGGTAAGTGAGCTTTTCGACGATGAGCTGTTAAAGGAAAAAGTAGTCCGTGTTGCAGAGCAGAAGAATGTAATCTTAGAGCATCTGTATCACAAGCCACTGATTGATACCGATGAATTATTAAATACATTACATGAGTACCGCGATATGGTAGCTCCATATGTATGTGATGTTTCCTTATTCCTGGACAAGGCACTCAAAGAAGGAAAGACCGTTCTCTTAGAAGGACAGCTTGGAACATTAAAAGATCCGGATCATGGAATTTACCCAATGGTTACCTCATCTTCCACACTGGCTGCATACGGTGCAATCGGGGCAGGAGTTCCGCCATATGAGATCAAACAGATCATTACCGTATGTAAGGCATATTCTTCTGCTGTAGGTGCCGGTGCATTTGTAAGTGAGATTTTCGGAGATGAGGCAGACGAACTTCGCCGTCGTGGTGGAGATGGTGGAGAGTTCGGTGCAACCACCGGACGTCCGAGAAGAATGGGATGGTTCGACTGTGTAGCCAGCAAATATGGCTGTCGTCTGCAGGGAACAACCGATGTGGCATTTACGGTACTTGATGTATTAGGATATCTGGATGAGATTCCGGTATGTACCGGATACGAGATCAACGGGGAAGTGACAACCGAATTCCCTGTGACCAGTCTCTTGGAGAAGGCAAAGCCGGTACTCACAAAGCTTCCGGGATGGAAATGTGACATCCGCGGTATCAAGAAGTATGAAGAACTTCCGGAAAATTGCCGCAAGTACATTGAGTTTATCGAGGGACAGATTGGATATCCGATCACCATGGTTTCCAACGGACCGGGAAGAGATGATATCATTTACCGTGAGTCTTCTCTGAACAAGTAATCGAAACAAGTAACAGAGCCTGTAAAAAGCAGCGAATCGAATCTGATCCGGTTTGCTGCTTTTAGAGTATAAGAAAGCCTATGCAGATAGAAGTAATAATTGAAAAAAAATCACATAAACTTGATGCAGAAGAAGGAAAAACCATTTTAGAGACACTTCAGGAACATGGAATCCATGTGCTGACGGCACCATGCGGTGGCAGGGGAAGATGCGGAAAGTGTACCGTAGAGGTGGAACATATGGGGGAGGTACTCGCCTGTATGACAAAAGTAACCGATGGGATGCGCATCACAATTCCGGAGGTGCAGCTTCGTGCACAGAAGTCTAAAATTGCAGAAAACGGAACTGTCACACATTATCCGGCGGATGACGGAGAAGGGCTGGATGCGGCATGCGATATCGGCACAACGACAGTAGTCTGCCATCTGATTGATGGAAGGACAGGGGAAAAGCTGGCAACGGTCAGTGAGCCAAGCGCACAGAGAAGCTTTGGTGCGGATGTGCTTTCACGCATTCAGGCATCTGAAGCAGGAAAACTGGAGATATTAAAAGAACAGATCATTTTTCAGATTGCACAGATGCTTCGGACGCTGCAGAAAAAAGCAGGGAGAGAGGAACAGATTCACCGTCTTGCCGTGGTGGGAAATACGGTAATGTGTCATCTGTTTGCGGGAATTTCGCCTGTTTCCATCGGGGTGACGCCGTTTATGCCGCAGGAATTCTTTGGAAAAGAGTATACCGGAGAGCAGCTGGGACTTACGGATTGCAGATCGGTATACATAGCACCGGCGGTTGCCGGATTTGTCGGAGGGGATATTACTTCGGATCTTTTGGCAGTGATGCAGAAGAACCCCAAAGAGAAAGTGCTTCTTCTGGATATTGGAACGAACGGAGAGATGGCGGTCGGAAACGAAGAGCAGATTTACTGCTGTGCCACGGCGGTCGGATCTGCATTTGAAGGTGCGGAGATGGCGATGGGAATGCCGGCAGCGGTCGGAGCAATATCCCATGTCTGGCTTGACCAGCGGAGAATCCGGGTGCAGGTAATCGGAGACGAGGAGGCATGTGGTATTTGCGGTTCCGGTCTGATTGATGCACTTGCGGTAATTTTAGAGATGGGGCTTCTTGATCACACAGGATTGTTAAAGCAGAAACAGTCGGTCTCAGTTGCTTACCGGAAATATCTGGGAGAATATGCCGGACAGCCATGTGTCTGGCTGGCACATAAGGTATGTGTGACGCAGGAAGATATCCGGGGACTACAGCTTGCAAAGGCAGCATTTGCAGCCGGAATGCGGATTCTGCTGCAGGATAGCCACACTCCGTATGAACAGCTGGATCATGTCGTTCTTGCTGGTGGTTTTGGCAGCTATCTGAAAAAAGAATCGGCAGCGGCGATTGGACTGATTCCAAAGGAATTACTTCCGATTACGGAGTCGGTTGGAAACGCGGCCGGAGAAGGTGCGGTATCCGCAGCTATTTCCCAAAAAGCAAGAGAGCAGCTTTTAACAATCCGGAAAAGTATGCATTATATAGAGCTGTCTACCCATCCGGATTTTTCGCAGGAATATATGGATCAGATGGATTTTGACGAAAGTAAGCGATAGAAAGGAAAAAAATGATAGAACTGATTGAGGTATTAAAAGCCGTTTTATTTGGAATTGTGGAAGGCGTGACCGAGTGGCTTCCCATTAGCAGTACCGGACACCTGATTCTGCTGAATGAAGTGGTCAAACTGAAGGTAAGTGATGAATTTTACAGCATGTTTGAGGTCGTAATCCAGCTGGGGGCGATTCTTGCAGTCGTTGTTTTATTCTGGAGTCAGATCTGGCCGTTTGGAAGAAAAAATAACGTGGCACCTTTGGCAAAACGGGGACCGGGCGCATGGATCAAAACAGATATTTTTAAATTGTGGTTTCATATTCTGGTTTCTGTCATTCCGGCAGCGGTGATTGGTATTCTCGCGGATGACTGGGTGGAGAAACATTTTTACAATTACCAGATGGTATCTGTCATGCTGATTCTGTTTGGTATTGCGTTTATTCTGATTGAGAATTCCCATAAAGGGAAAAATGTTAGAATCCATACGCTTGCGGATATCGGTTATGATACGGCACTTTTTATCGGCCTGTTTCAGCTGATCGCTGCGATCTTTCCGGGAACCTCCCGGTCCGGTGCAACGATTGTCGGAGCACTTTTGATCGGGGTGTCCAGAACTGTTGCGGCAGAGTATACGTTTTTCCTTGCCATTCCGGTTATGTTTGGTGCCAGTATCCTAAAGATTGCAAAGTTTGGACTGGATTTTTCGACATCTGAGGTCATTATCCTGTTTGTGGGATGTGTCATTGCATTTGTGGTTTCCCTGATCGTTATCCGTTTTCTGATGGGATATATTAAAAAACATGATTTCAAGGTGTTTGGATATTACAGGATCATTCTTGGCATTTTTGTGCTGGCGTGTGGATTTTTAGGAGCATTACATGCTTAAACTATATATCCGGCCGGTCTGTTTCCAGCGTCCGGAAGAAGAGGAGAATTCGCTGTCTCTTCTTGTGGAGAGCCGCAGGGAGAAAGTAAGAACAATAAAAGGAAAAGAAAACCGCAGCAGATCCATTGCGGCGGGTCTTCTGCTCCGGCATATGCTGCTGGAAGAACAGATCCCTTATGCCGAAGAATCTTTTGGGCTGGAAGGACATGGAAAGCCGCGTCTGAAAAAAGATGGGGTTTTCTTTAATTTAAGCCATGCGGGAGCATACGCAGTGGGAGCACTGTCGGATGTCCCGGTAGGTGTGGATGTGGAACAGCAGAACCGTTTTTGGCAGGAAGCCCGCAATCAGAAGCTGGCAAAGCGGATATTAACGGAAGCGGAATGGAACTGGTGGAAAGATGCCGGGGATGATCCGCAGGAACTGCTCCGGTTCTGGACAAGAAAAGAAAGCTATGTGAAAATGACCGGGGAAGGAATGACAAAGGCATTTCATACCGTGGATACCCTGCATGGGAAATACTATAAAGAAATTCCGCTGGGAACCATAAAAGACAGATATCTGATCAGTGTCTGTACGCAGGAAGATAGGACTTGCGATTTTGTATGTAAAATGTTAGATTAATATCTGGAGGCAGAATATGCATGATGAATTAACAAAAAAGGATATTGAAAAAATGGAGGCAGAGATCGAGCACCGGAAGCTGGTGGTTCGGAAGGAAGCCCTCGAAGATGTAAAAGAAGCACGTGCCCAGGGAGACCTGAGCGAAAATTTTGAATATAAGGCAGCCAAAAAGTTTAAAAACGAAAATGAAAGCCGTATCCGTTATCTGGAAAAAATGATCAAGACAGCAGTGATTGTTTCTGAAGACTCTCCGGAAGATGAAGTTGGAATGAACAATACCGTCGATATTTATTTTGAAGAGGACGATGTGACGGAAACATATAAACTGGTGACAACAGTCAGAAGCAATTCACTGAAAAATCTGATCAGCCGGGAATCACCGCTTGGCGCAGCTATTTTCGGGCATAAAGCCGGAGATCGCTGTGAAGTTCATGTAAATGATAATTATTCCTATTTTGTACAGATTAAGCGTATTGTCAATACTGTGGATGACGGCACAGATGAGCTTCGAAAATTTTAACAACAGGAGACAAAAATAAAATGAAAGTATCGGAAATTTTAAAGAAGAATGAGGTGACCATCTCATGTGAGATTTTCCCACCAAAACAGGGAGCACAGCTGCAGAATTATAAGGCAATTGCAGCAGAAATCGCAAAGCTGAAACCGGCATATATTAGCTGCACATATGGAGCAACCGGCGGAACCAGTGATTATACCGTAGAGATTGCAGATGCGATCAACTCTTATGGGGTGCCGGCAATCGCACATCTGACCTGCGTCTCTTCCACAAGAGAAAAGGTACATACTGTAATCCATGAGCTGAAAGAGCGCGGAATCGAAAACATCCTTGCACTTCGCGGGGATATTCCGACAAACACGGATTTTCCGCTTCCGGATCAGTATCACCATGCGATTGAGCTCATCCGTGAGATCAAGGAAGCCGGTGATTTCTGCATCGGTGGTGCATGCTATCCGGAGGGACATCCGGAGGCCGCCAATATGAATGAAGATCTGGATCATCTGAAAGAAAAAGTGGATGCAGGCTGTGAATATCTGACCACACAGATGTTTTTTGATAATAACATTTACTATCGTTTTCTGTATAAGGCACTTGCAAAAGGAATTGATGTTCCGGTGACCGCCGGAATCATGCCGGTGACCAATGCTGCACAGGTAAAGCGGACAATTTCCTTGACAGGAAACCTCGTTCCAGCCAAATTTTTGAGTATTGTGGATCGTTTTGGGGACAACCCTGCAGCCATGAAGCAGGCAGGAATTGCCTATGCAACCGAGCAGATCATTGATCTGATTGCCAATGGAGTCAACCACATTCATATTTATTCCATGAATAAACCGGATGTCGCAGCGGCGATCATGAATAATCTGTCACAGATTTATGTGAGAGAGCAGGCATAAGCATGAAGAAAAAGGAAGAACAGCTGGTCCGTAAAGTGACCGATATGATACAAAAAACGCGGGAAGGAAAACTGCACTGGGATATTCAGTGCCAGACTACCGAGTACAACGATCCGGCGAAGAAACCAGTGGAAACCGAAGAGGGAGAGACCTGGGTGATTGATGAATGTTTTGTTTCCTATCACTGTATGGATCAGGAAAAAGAATTTTTATTGGTTTCTTATGAGCAGATTTATACCTGCGGAGAAAAAAAGAAGTCCTGCAATTTAATTTTCCAGCCACCGCTTGGCGTACGGTTTTTTGATGTAGATGTTCTGGCACCGTATGCGGTGGAAGCGGATCAGATGCTGATATATGAAGTACATATGTTGTGGTTGACCGTGCTGGAGCAGTACAAGAAGGAGCCGCAGAACATCGAGCTGGATGTGACAGGGCGCGAGCTGGTACTGCAGCAATAAACATGAATATACAATGTGTATAATAAGTTAAAAAAACCTCTGGAATTTTTAGACAAAATTTCCAGAGGTTTTTTGGCAGTTTTTCCAACTTTATTTCGTATACATTTTCAAGTATAATGAAAGACGAAAAAAACCGAAAAATCATTCAAAAGGAGGAAAAAATGGGAGAGAGAAGGTTTTTAACAAAGAACCGTTTTGTGAGTTTTTTACTTGCAATTGCGATGGTTCTGACACTTTTACCGATTGGGGCGGTACAGGCAAAAGCAGAAGGCAGCAGACAAATTATTATGCACTTCAAAAATTCTACAAATTGGGAGGCTGTTTATACGAAAATAGCCGAAGGAGATAGCTGGACGGCTATTGATGGCTATGGTTATGCAAATAGCTGGCCAGGAGCTGAAGTAGAAAAAGATTCAGCAAATGAAGGCTGGTATAGCTTTACAATTAGCACAAATTCAGATGAGGAATTCCATTGTATATTTAACAATAATGGAAAAGGAAAACAAACAGATAATATTGGATTTACGGCAAATGGTTCTAAAGTAGAAAATTGGGTTATTGGCGAAAAAGGGGAAACGATAACCAGTGATCAGAAACCGGAAGGGTGGAAGGAATCTACAAGCAGCGCACCAGTAAAACCGGTTATAAAAGTACAGAGTCCGGTTGTACATGAGGATCGTACTGTTACATTTAATCTGGATGCAACAGGCGGATATAAAGATGCAGAAGATGTTCGGCTTATGGGAACTGTCGGAGGAACGGACTGGGATGATGGATTATCAATGGAAAAGGAAGGAGATAAATTTACCGTAACAGTTCAAAAACAAAATCCTGGAATATATGCGTATAAGTATAAAATTGGGACGAACTGGATCACAGACCCTGCAAATGATGCCGTGACAGGCGACAATAGTAGATTAGTAGTTCCGGGGCTTGAATCAAAAAATCTGGAAGCTTTGGCTGGTAAGGATTTCGAACTTCCGAAAACATTAAAGCTTTATAGCAACGATGGAACAAGCAGTGATGAAACAGTTTCATATACATTAAAAGACCTTTCTTTAAGTGATAAGGTTACATTGAAAGATGAAACAATCAATGTGAAAAAAGGCAGTGGAATAAAAACTGTTGAGTTAACCGCAACTGCTGGTAATGAAACGTCAGATGTTATTGTTAATGTTGTGGAAAAACAGTATAAAGTAACGATTTATATGTATTCTCCAGATTTTGAAATGAAAGCTGGAGTATCTGATGTATATATATATAATAAAAATGGTGCTGAAAAGGAATTTGTTCCTTTAAATAATACAATAGAAGATACAGAAAATAATGTGACTTGGTTACAGGGAACAACTTATGTTTCGTTTAATTCGCTTGGAATTATTGGAAAACCAGTGGCGGGAACAACTTCATGGAATGGACAGGACGGAAATAGGTATTACGTTATTGACGAGAAAGAATCAGAGGTAACATTATGGTATGTGTTTGGAAAGACTCCAGTTACCGAAAAACCTACCATTACCAAAGAAGATCCAAGATATTTTTATCTGGAATATGAAAATGATACTTTAACAACCAATCCGGAGTTTTATTCGTGGACTACTGGTTTTGCGGCAGAATTGAAAAAATTTGAATCCGCAGGAGCTGGAAAATGGAAAATTAAGGTTCCGGTAAAATCAAGCTGCACAAAAGTTGATTTCGTTATTGCAGTGGATTCTTCTGGTAAGGACTGGGTCAAGGATGGTGGAGATCATTCTATTGCATTTCCAGAGGATCAGAATGTTGTATGTGCGAACATGAAACAGGGCGAAGAACCTGTATTAGGTGCTCCATACAATAAGGGATATGAAGTTCTTCCAAAAGAAAATAAGATTGCGTTTTATTATCGGGATGATAACGCCTTAATTGATGATAAGCTTGCAGATATGAAGGTATCTGTAGATATCAATGGTACGGAATATGAAATGACTTATAATGCTGAGAATAAGCGTTTTGAGTATAACTATAACAAACTGGAAAGCGGATGTACATATTATCGTTATAAAGTCGGGGATGAATATATTTTAGATAAATATAACGATAAGCAGGAACAAAAAGAGGGAAACGATTATTCTTATATTGAGTATTATAAACTGAATGCCACTATTCAGGCAGAGGTAATGAATGCGTCATTTAATTATAATGAGAATAATGTCGTAAAATTTACTGTAAATCAGGATGAGAATGATACAAAGAAGATGGAAGTTGCATCTGCAAGTATTGATGTTTCTTCTTTAGGTGGAAGCAGTACATTGGCAATTGTACCGGATTTGCAGGCGGTAACAATATCAGCCACAACAGATACTTCGCTAGGTAAGAAAACATTGCCAATTGTTGTAACAGATCAGTATGGAAATGAGTATTCAACAAGTGTACAGGTTGAAGTGACTGCTCGAACCAAGAAAAATGCGAAAGATTTTGATTGGGATGAATCCGTTATTTATTTTATGGTAACGGACCGCTTCTTTGATGGAAATGAATCAAACAATACAGCAAGCGGAGCACAGACTTACGGAAAGGATAATGCAGGTCTGTATCATGGTGGTGATTTCGCAGGAATTACACAAAAGTTAGACTATTTAGAGGATTTGGGAATTAATACAATCTGGATTACTCCTATTGTAGAAAATATTCCGGGAGTTAAGGTCACTGACACGGGAAAAGAAGATGTTCCGTACAATGCTGCATACCATGGATATTGGGCAAGCGATTTTACAAAGCTGAACCCAACGCTTGGAACAGAAGAAGAATTTCAGACATTGATCGACCAGGCACACAGCCGTGGAATCCGCATTATGGTAGATATTGTGGTTAACCATGCCGGATATGATACAGATTTTGGTAATATGATCCGAAGCGGAGACGATATTGTATCTGGAAGTGATCAGAAAGATTCCTTAAGCAATTTACCAGATTTTAAAACAGAAGATCCTGCAGTCAGCGCGCAGCTTGTCAAGTGGCAGACACAGTGGGTGAAAGATTTTGGTATCGACTATTTCCGTGTTGATACAGTTAAACATGTGGAAAATGATACCTGGGCAGAATTAAAGAATGCTCTGACGGAAGTAGATTCAGATTTTAAGATGATTGGAGAGTATGCAGGAGGAGGCTATGCTTCTAATGGCAATACTTTAGGAACCGGAGAAATGGATTCGGATCTGGATTTTGATTTTAATGATCAGGCAACTAATTTTGTAAAGGGAAATATTTCTTCCGTAGAAAGTTTCCTGACATCCAGAAATAGTGTATTAAACAATACATATATGACAGGTCAGTTCCTTGGAAGTCATGACGAGGATGGATTTAAGAAGAAACTTTTGGATGGTGGAATGGCTGAAGACGCAGCAACAGCAGCGTCTATGGTTGCAGCAAGCTTACAAATTACTGCAAAGGGACAGCCAGTGATTTATTATGGTGAGGAAATCGGACAGACAGGATTAAATAATTATCCATATCAGACAAATCGTTATGATTTTGACTGGTCAATAGTAAGTAATGACAATAAGACATATCAGCATTATAAGAAGATGCTTTCTATCCGTAATGCATATACAGATGTATTTGCAAGAGGAGACAGAAAAACAATTTTAGCATCTGATGAAAATGGTTATGATATTGTATCCAGAAGCTACAAAGGAACAAAATTATATGTTGGTTTAAATATCAAAGATGTTGCACAGACTGTAGAAATTCCGGTTAGTGAAAATAATGGAACTGTTTTGAAGGATCTGTATTCTGGAAAAACATATACGGTAAGTAACGGAAAGATTAAAGTGATCATTCCAGCGGCAACAGATGGTGGTACCGTTGTTCTGAAAAATAATTCAAGTACAAACGGCGGTTCTTCCAGCGGAAGCACAACAACCGAAACCAAGCCTTCTGAAGATACCAAGAAGGATACAACAACGACAGAGAGCGTTATTCCTGCCGAGAAACTTCCGGAAGGAACGACTGCAACCGTAACAGTCACAAAGGATGCAAGCGGAAAAGTAACCGCAGAGGCAGCAGTAGCAGCAACTGGAAAGACAAGCAAAACAGGCGTGAAAGCAACCGTAAATGCCGATGTGATCCAAGCTGTAACAGAAGCTGCCGGAACGAAAGACGTAACCATCACACAGGAAGTCAAGAAAGCAGATGGAACCACTGCATACGCCGTACAGGTAAATGCAGCAAACGTCAAAGCAGGTGCAAAACTTGCAGTCATGAAGAAAGACGAAAAGACCGGAGAACTGGTTCTTGTGAATAAGAAATCGTATAAGGTTACAAAGGACGGTTCCGTATCACTGACTTTCAAAGACCGTGGCGTATACGTCTTAAAGACACAGGCAGAAGTTAAGGCAGCTGCAAAGCAGATTGCAAAGACTATCGCACCTGCAAAGAGCACAGTAAATATTGGTGCAAAAAAGACAACCGTATTCCAGTGGAGCAAGAAGCTGAATATGGAAAACGTTGCAAAGATTACCTATAAGTCTTCCAAGAAGTCTGTGGTTTCCGTAAATAAAAACGGAAAGATTAAAGGAAAGAAGAAGGGAACCGGAAAAGTAACGGCAACCGTTACCTTAAAAGATGGAACAAAGAAAATCGTAACCATTAAGGTAACTGTAAAGTAAGAAAATATCAATAAATTACTCATTATCTGCTATCGGGGCTTATGGAGGGAGAACCTCTGTAAGCCCTGATTTTTATTGGACTTTCATGTGTCACTGTGCTATACTCGTGATACATTAAGGAGGAGGCAAAATGAAGAAATCATATGCAGTGATCACAGGGGCAAGCTCCGGAATCGGTATGGCGTTTGCACGGCAGCTTGCAGCAGAGGGGTATCGTCTGGTACTGGTTGCACGCAGAGAGGACCGGTTACAGGAACTGGCGCAGGAATTACAAAAGAAGGGAACCGAGAGCATTGTGATATCGGCGGATTTGTCACAAAAAGAAGCCTGTTATCACCTGATGCAGCAGATCGAGAAGCTGCCAGTCGGGATATTGATTAATGATGCGGGATTCGGTGACTGTGGCAGCTTTCTGGAGACGGACGCAGATAAGGAAATGCAGATGATTGATGTAAATGTTAAGGCTATGCATCTTCTTATGAAGCTGATGCTTCGCCGTATGGAGAAGCAGGAGGGCGGTTACATCTTAAATGTGGCTTCCTCGGATGCTTTAACTATATTATCAGATTGTTTGATATGGGCGAGAAGGGATACTTGTATGTATGGCTGATATTTATAATTTCATTTGCAACTGATATATTCGCTTACTTTATAGGTAGGAGATTTGGTAGCCATAAACTAATACCATCAGTTAGCCCTAAGAAGACAATAGAGGGCAGCATGGGTGGTGTTGTCGCTAGTGTGGTATTTAGTGTCTTATTTGGCTTGATCTTCAAGTTGCAGATAGGTCCTATATTCCTTGTGGGCTTGTTGGGTAGCGCATATCCGGAGAGAGATGAGTTTCAAAATACTTCATGGTCTGCTCTTTCAGATATTCGCCTGTGGGGGTTATCAGCATCACATAATCTCCACAGGCTTGTATGTAAATCAATTCGTCTGCCTTCACCAAATGAATCCGGGAGCCGTCTTTCACTGTAATACGATCTACCCATTCCATGGCTGACTCTTTCTGCTGTTCAGCCACATTCACCTGATGTACAGCCAGTTCTT
>OGYO01000265.1_pt1 | contig 26502 bp, 20 predicted proteins | sample 1576561 | NCBI WGS metagenome assembly OGYO01 (sample SAMEA3541507, study PRJEB24748) | human gut metagenome | biome: human gut; feature: human-associated habitat; material: faeces | place: China | collected 2012 | reverse complement strand
AATCTAGCCCTAACTTTTGTTGTTTATTCATAAACAACAAAAAGTAGGTCTGACGAGGTCGTTGTATCTTTGATACAATGACTCTGGAGATCTCATTACAATTATTTGTTTACAAACAATTGTAAGTCCTGTAAAGGACTTATATACATAAAACATAATTTTCTCCTAATCTATATTAAAATAGACTTTTACACTTGTTCCTTCGCCTAATTTTGACTCCAATTTAACTTTTTGTCCTAGTTTATCCAAAATTTGTTTCACTAAAAATAGCCCTATTCCTGTTGATTTCTGATTTTGTCTTCCATTAAAGCCGGAATATCCCTTGTCAAAAATTTTCGGAAGATCCGAATCCTTAATTCCAATTCCATTGTCTTTTATTTCAAGATAGTTTTCTTTTTCGTTAAAAGATATTGAAACAATTCCATTCTTTGTATATTTTATTGCATTTGATAAAAGTTGTTCAATTACTACCATACACCATTTGCTGTCTGTAATTACTTTTACATTAAGCTTTTCATATTCAAGTTTTATATTGTTTGAAATAAAGAGAATTGCGTATTTTTTGATTAAAGGCTTAATAATATCGTCTAAATTCACAAGTGATATGTCCATATCCGTATTGTGATTAGCCATTTTAAGATAGCTTAAAGCCATATTGGTATAGTCTTCAATATAAATCAACTCTTTTTTTATATTTTTTACATTTTCATTTTCAATATCACTGTCGCAGATTAATTTTCCTGCAGTTATTGGAGTTTTAATCTGATGAATCCAAATTAAAAAATACTCTTGTAATTCTTTTTCTTTTGCTAAGAAGTCATTTCTTAAATTTAAATTAGCTTCTTCAAGTTCTTGTATCTGATTTTTTAGTTTTTCCTCTTTTTTATTTAAGAAAGCCATAAATACAAGATATACCATATAGAAAAAAAGCACTATTTCGAAAGCTAAAAAGTAACTTTCAAAGCTTAAATTCATAAGTAAAAAAACAACCCAAAATACTAATAATATAAAAAATGTTGCTACCGTTACAGGTAAAATTTTTGAAATATAATTTTTAAATTTATCCATTTTTACTCCATTTTAGAATTTAGATAATATCCACTTCCCTTTTTGGTTTGGATAAAATCATTTAAATTAATATCTGCAAATTTTTTTCTAAGTCTTGTTATATTGACGGCTAAAGTATTGTCATCAATATAATCATCTCCATGCCAACATTTTTCCATAATTGACTCCCTTGAAGCAACTCCTCCTTTGGCTTTAAAAAGAGTTTCCAAAATCATTGTTTCCGTATTTGTAAGGGAAATTTCGTTGTCATTATATTTAATAATATTCTTATCCATATATAAAAATACATTTGCAAAACTTAAAAATTCAAAGTCTTTTGTAAAATCATAGCTTCTTCTCAAGATTGCTTTAATTTTTGCCAAAGTTACATTCAAATCTATTGGTTTAGTTATGTAGTCGTCAGCTCCGAATTGAATACCCATAACAATGTCAATATTTTCACTCTTTGAAGAAATGAAAATAATTGGAACATTTGAATGTTTACGGATTTCCTCACACCAAAAATAGCCATTATTATATGGCAACATAATATCCATTAAAACCAAATGTGGTTGGTATTCGATAAATTCTTCGACAATTTGATTGAAATTTGAAATCCCCTTTACTTCATAATTCCAAAGCAAAAGTTCCCTTTTCAACATTTCAAATATATTTTCATCATCTTCGACAATTAAAATTTTCAAAAATATCACTCCTTTGAGTATTTTTTAAACTATTAATATTAATAGAAAAATTTATTAGCTCTTAAAAGGTTAATTGTATTAACTATTTTTTGAATATTGCTTTTTGAAGAATTCAATTCAAAATAAAATGAAAAAGCAATATCTTCCTCTGAAGAGTTTTTAATTTTGTTTTTTATTTTTTCCTTTTCATCAAAAAATTCATTTTTAAAATCTAATAAAAAATTTTCTACTCCATAGACATCATATTTTAAATTAAGAGATTCAAGACTACTAAAATTATATAACAAAGCTTGTTCCTTTTTTAATTTTGAAGTTATGGCTATATTAAAAAATCCAATTTCAATATCACATAATCCATTCAAAGTTAGGACTTTTATCGGATAAGCTTCCCTAATCCAATTTCCATTTTCTATATGATAATGGTCATTATACCAACCAGAGTCGATAGATAAACTTTGATTTTTTAGTGATGAAGTTAATACTTCTGCAATTTTTTCGATATTTGAATAAAAATTCTGTAAATCATTTAAAAATTCCATAAAACTCTCCATTTGAAAATTTAATAAATTAAAAGATAGTTTATTTTTTTATTATTAACTAGATAAATTGATTCTAAAATAATTCTTTTAAATAAGTATAGCATAATTATTATTTTAGTTAAAGTAAAATATAGTCATCTAAAAGCAAATATGATAGAATTATTATAATAAAATTAAATTAGAAATAGGAGTAAAAAATGAAAAATAAATTTGGAATATATTTAATGATAGGAATAATTTTTATATTGTTTTTGTGTTCAGGCTTTTATATAGCCTATACTGTCTTATCTTATAATGATTTATACATTGGTACATATATATTTTTTTCTTTATCAATTTTAGGTTATTTCGTTTTAGCATATATTATTCTTACCAGAATTCTTTTTAAATTAAAATTTCGTAATGAAATGATTTGTTATTTTAAAGAAAATAAGTTATACACTTCAAATCATTTACTTCCTATTGATATAGATAATATAGAAGGTGTAAAAATTATATCTACTTCGAAATATAGAAGCAATCGTGCTTATAAGGTAGCTATCAAATTAAAAGGTAGATTTTTCAGATATACTTTTGGAATTGGACATATTTCGAAGGATAAAGAGCAAAAAAAATATGACTATTTTTTAAAGGAATTAAAAAAACGTCATATTGATTATGAAATAAAATAAATATTACAATACAAATTTATAGATGCATTTATGAGTTTCTTTGTCGTTTATTCTCATATCATTATCTTCGGGTAACTCAAAGATGCCTAAAAACTCTCCATTTAGATATTCACATATCTTATTTGAAGCGTGGTTATCAGGATTTGCAGTGATATATAAATATTCCATATCATGCTTTTTTGCCAGTTCAAAAAGGAGTTTACAGGCTTTTGCAGAATAGTGATTACCTCTGTATTTTTCGTCAATTGTGTATCCTATATGTCCACCATAATACAGACCTTCACTATATCCAATTCTCAAATCACATTTCCCCATTTTATTTCCTTTTAAGTCGCATATATAAAAGCTATAAGCTGGAACCCAATTGATAGCTAAATTTCCGGCATAAGTTTTTTCTAAAACTAATTTTATTTCATCATTTTGTAAAAAAGAAGTATCTAAAAATTTCATAAGCACCTCCAAATTGTTTTATTACATTTTACCAAATTTTTAAGAAAAACTCTACTTGTTAATATAAGTATTTACTTTTAACGTCTGGCTATTAATCGAAGATTTATCTTTATACGTCATCTCGACCGAAACGAAGCGAAGCTGAGTGTAGTGGAGAGATCTCCTAAAGCTCCAAGCTTATCAAAGTACGTTACAAACTACAAATATATTTGACCGAAGTGAATCTAGTTCTACATTTATTTCCTAATTTTCTCCACAAAAAAACAAAACCACGTCGGTTTTGTTTTTCAAAAATTTATTATAGACTTTGTGCAGCGGTAATTACTGCAAGTTTGTAAACATCTTCTTCATTACAACCTCTTGAAAGGTCTGAAATAGGTTTGTTAAGTCCTTGTAGGATTGGTCCTATTGCTTCAAAACCTCCAAGTCTTTGTGCAATTTTGTATCCGATATTTCCTGATTGTAAATCAGGGAAAATAAATACATTTGCGTGTCCTGCAACTTTTGAGCCTTTTGCCTTTTGTTCCCCTACTGTTGGAACTATTGCAGCATCGAATTGTAATTCTCCGTCTAATGACAAATCGGGTGCCAATTCTTTAGCCATTTGTGTAGCATCTGCAACTTTTTGTGAAAGTTCGTGTTTTGCAGAGCCTTTTGTTGAGAAGCTAAGCATTGCCACTTTTGGATCTATGCCAAATAATTCAGCAGTTTTTGCAGTTTCAACGGCAATTTCAGCTAATTCTTTTGCTTCTAAAGTGATATTGATAGCAATGTCTGCAAATACATATCTTTCGCCATTTTTTCCAAGCATTACCATTGCTCCGCTTGTTCTTGAAACATTTGGTTTAGTCTTTACAATTTGTAGAGCAGGTCTTACTGTATCTCCTGTTGAGTGAACAGCACCACTAACCATTCCGTCAGCTTTTCCAACTTGTACCATCATTGTTCCATAGTAATTTACATCTTTTAAAAATCTTTCAGCTTCTTCCTTTGTATTTTTACCTTTTCTACGTTCAACAAATTTTTCAACTAATTCGTCAAAATCTTCTGCTTTTAAAGGATCAATGATTTCAATATCATCAATACAAACATTTAATTCCTTAGCTGTTTTTTTGATTTCTTTAACATTTCCCAAAACTATCGGAGTTAGTAAACCGTCTTTTTTTAATCTAACACAAGCACCTAAAACTCTCTTATCTTCTCCTTCAGGAAATACAATTTTCTTGTTTGTTCCTTTAATCTTTGCTGTTAATTCTTCAAAAATATTCATAATTACCCCCTACATTATTAATTCCACTTTTTTATCATTTACTATAAATTCAACTTCAGCAAGTCCAGACATATCTTCTCCGTCAAAGTTAATTTCGATATTCTCTGAAATTATTTTTATTTTTTTAGCTTTGAAATAAGAAGTAATGTCCTCATTTACATGAGTTGCATTTACGATTGTCTTTATTTTTTTTATTATATCAAATTTTGATTTGTATTTAATAGCACAGATATCCAGAAGTCCATCTTGCATATCAGCTGATGGCAATAAATTTAATTTCCCTCCAAATTTACTTCCAATACCTATAGCTATTAAAAAATAATCATCCTCATATTCAACATTGTCAACGATTATCTTATATCTCTTTCTTTTGTGTCCAAATAAAGCTAAAGCTATCGCTATTTTATAGGCTAATCCACTTGGAATTAACTTTTTAACTTTATGTGCATAGATATTAACTTCTGCACCAAAACCGACACATGCTACATTAAAAAAAGACTTGTCAGCAAATGAACCGTAATCAATAAATATTGTATTGCCTCTAATTATTTTTTCCATACAAATTATAAAATTACAGGACTCATTTAGGCTGTTCATATAGTCATTTCCCGTACCCGCAGGAATTACACCAAGTTTTAAATTATTTTTTATAGCCACATCGCCAACTTCGTTGATAGTTCCATCTCCACCAACTGCAATTAATTCATTAAAACCGTCTTTAACTGCATTTTCAGCAATAAAAACGGATTCACCTTCTTTGGTTGAGCATTTAATATCATAATCAAAATCTAAGTTTTTATCCTTAAGATAATTTTCTATAGCATCTTTAAAATCAAATTTTTTAAAACCTGATGCGTTAGGATTTAAAATAAACATTAATTTTCTCATTATTTTTCCAATGCCATCCTTAATGCTTCAAACTCTTCTTTTGATAATTCTTGATTTACAGAACCTGATTTTACTTCTTTCGCATAAGTTATACAGCTTTCTCTACCATAGATGGTTGTTAATAACAGACCGTTATTAAAGCCGTCTAATAAGGCTATTGAGTAAGACAGTTTGTTTTTTAAATCGTGGAAAGCATCATATTTTACGAAGCCGATTTTTTGTATCGGGAAAGCAAAACTTTTTTTTGCCTTTTCTACTTCGTATGCAAGTTCATTTACTTTTTTATCCATTTCAAAGATGTCTTGTGAGTGAGCTTGAATTAAATCTCCCATATTCAATTCTCCTCTACCTCTCAAAAGCATATCATATTTTTTCTTTTGAAGACTTAGTTTTTTACTTATTTGATTGAATTGATATAAAATAAATAACAAGACAAATAACACTAATAACAAGAGTATTCCTGAATGTGAATTTAAAAATTCTAATATTGCATTCACTATTTTTTATTCCTTTCTATTATATTTATCAAAGCATTTACACAGTTTTCAACATCATCAATAGTATTAAAATAACCGAAACTGAATCTAATTGCTCCAAGTTCATCCGTACCTAAAGACTTGTGTGCCAGTGGAGCACAATGAAAACCCGGTCTTGTATAAATGTCAAATTCGTCACTTAAGATATAGGAAACTTCAGAGCTGTCCATATCTTTCACATTTAAGCTCACAACGGCGATCTGTCTATCATCTAAAGTTCCATATAAAATAATATCTTCATTATCTTTTAGTAAATCTATAAAATGATTTTTTAATTGCATTTCATGATTTCTTATATTTTCAAGACCTACTTCATTTATAAAGTCAATTCCTTTACTCAAAGCTACAATTCCAATACCATTTGGAGTTCCGCTTTCTAAACTGTCAGGATATAATTCTGGTTGATCTATGCTATGAGAATAACTTCCTGTACCCCCTTGTTTTAATGGCTTAACAGTAATTCCTTCCTTTATATATAGAGCACCTGTTCCCATTGTACCAAAAAGAGCTTTATGTCCCGGGAAAGCGAGTAAATCTATATTCATATCTTGAACGTCAATATCCAAAACTCCAATAGATTGTGCAGCATCTACAAGAAAAAGTATATTATTTTCTTTGCAGAATGTTCCGATACTCTTTATATCTACAATAGTTCCAAAAACATTGGATACATGAGTAGTTACAATCATTTTAGTATTTGGAGCTACTGCTTCGCATACCTTTTGAGGATTTACATAACCTTGTTTATCCGCATAGACAATACTTAAATCAATAATGCCATCTTTTTTCATTTGATTAAGAGGTCTTAAAACTGAATTATGCTCCATCGACGTCGTAATTACGTGATCACCCTTTTTTAAGACTCCTTTTATGGCTAAGTTTAAACTGTCCGTGCCGTTAAAAGTAAAAATTACATTAAGAGGTTCTGTCCCATTGATTAATTTACAAATTTTTTCTCTTGCTTCGTAAATTTCCGAATCCATCTTCATTGCAAGTTTATGACCGCTACGTCCCGGATTTCCTGCATAGCCTAAAGAACATTCCATAATTTTATCGGTTACTGTTTTAGGTTTAGGGAAAGTTGTCGCTCCATTATCTACATAAATCATAATATTACTCCAAATTATAAATATTCATCAAACTATCGATTATTCTTTGTAAATCTGCCTCATTGAGATAGCTTATCTCTATTTGTCCACCTTTTTTCTTTTCGTGAATTTTAACTTTTGCATCTAAAACTTCAGTTAACCTTTCACAAATATCCTTTATAAAAATATCTTCAGTTTTATTTTTGCTCTGTTTTGCTTTTTTTTCTACATCTCTGATATTTACTTCCTTAACAAGCAATTTATCAAGATATTTTTTTCTCTCTTCTTCAGTTTCTAAGGAGAGTAATGTTCTTCCCTGACTTGGACTTAACTCTCCGCGAATCAAATAGTCCTTTATATAATCAGACAGATTCAAAAGTCTTAGATTATTTGCAATATAGGATCTACTCTTGCCTATTATATCTGAAAGCTCTTGTTGTGTTAGTTTATACTCCTCCATTAAAGTTTTTAGAGAAATAGCTTCTTCAATTGGATTTAAATCCTCTCTTTGAATATTTTCTACTAAAGCAAGTTCTCTAGCTTTTCTATCAGAAACATTTTTTACAATGATAGGTACTTTTTCTAATCCTGCCAATTTTGAAGCTCTAAATCTACGCTCTCCGGCGATTATTTCATATTTATCCCCTACTTTTCTAACTACTATCGGTTGGATAACTCCATCAGCTTTTATTGAATTTGCCAATTCTTCCAAACTATCATCATCAAAGTTCTTTCTCGGTTGATCTTCTCTAGCTTTTAACTTATCCAAGTCAACAGTTAATAAATTTTCATCAGTAATAAAGTCGTCTTCTTTTAAAAGAGAACTAAGACCTCTGCCCAAACCTTTTTTTTTCATTATTTTCTCCTATTCTTAATTAATTCTTTAGCTAAAGACAAATAAGCAATAGCCCCTTTAGAATTCTTATCATAATATATTATACTCTCTCCAAAACTGGGTGCCTCGGCAAGTCGAATATTTCTTGGGATAACTGTATTAAAAAGTTTATCTTTAAAATAATTTTCCGCTTCGTTCTTTACATCATAAGATAAATTATTTCTGGAATCATACATTGTAAGGAGTACTCCTTCAACTTCAAGCTCAGGATTTAATCCCTTCCTTATTATATTAACGGTATTCATAAGTTGACTTACACCTTCTAGTGCATAATATTCACATTGAATTGGAATTAATACACTTTGAGAGGCAACCAGAGCATTGATACTCAAAATACTTAATGAAGGTGGACAATCAACAAGAATGAAATCATAATTTTGTGGAATCTTATCTATTTCACTCTTTAACAAATACTCTCTCTTATCTACACTTAAAAGTTCAATTTCCAGACCACAAAGATCGGAATTTGCAGGAATTATATCTACATTCTTAGATTTTGTCTTTTGAATTGTATCATTTATATCTTTTTCATGGGTCAAAACTTCATAAATACTTAGTTCTGTATCTTCAACACCTAATCCGGAAGTTGAATTTCCTTGAGGATCCATATCTATAACTAATACTTTCTTTTTATTAAAACCCAAAGCAGCTGCCAAATTTACAACAGTGGTTGTTTTTCCCACACCACCTTTTTGATTAAATACGGAAATCATCCTCATTTCTCTTTTCTTTTTAAAAGCATCAAAAATTTTCATAATATTTCCCTTACTATTTCTTTGTTATATTCTATGTATAATTAAACCATAAACTATTTTAAATAAATGTAAATGGTAATTATAATGAAATTATAACAGTCTTATCATAAGGAATAAAACTGTTATAATTATTATATCACAAAATTATCTATTATTTTTAAAATTATAAAAATATTTTTAAAATGTTTCACGTGAAACACTTGAGCAGATAAATTTATTGTTTCACGTGAAACATTAAAAAGAATTAAATTTGTTTGTAACCGTTTTGTAACTTTTTGTAATTTTTTTGTAACTTTTTGTTGACTTTTTTCAATACTTGTTGTAAAATGTGTCTATGAGTTAGGAGGTAATTATGAAAATTAAAAAAGTTTTAACAACTTCTATGTTATGTGCGTTGGTTTGTGCTACATTACCGGTAGCAACTTCCTATGCAAATGAAACAGAAAAAGTTGAAGTTCAAAGAACAAGTGTTGAGGAAGTAAATAATTCCTTAGTTAGTGATTCAAATAAGTTATTGGCAACTCCTTCCGTTTTAGAATTACAAAAATTGTCAAAAGAAAATGATATATATTCTTTAGTTACTGAAGAAGATACTAAAATGCCGGAATTAGAAGAAAATTCTTATTATGTAAAAAAATCCCTTGAATTAAAACCGGTTTTGAATGGAAATGGAGATGAAACTATTAAAGTTCAAAAAGGTTCAATTGTTAAGATGGAAATGAGTGGAGATAAGATGGCAACTGTTTCTGTAGATGGAAAAGTTGCAACTATTGACGTTTCAATGCTATCAAAAGATGTAGTTGAACCTGAAAAATCTGAAACAGAAATTAAAGCGGAAGATGAAAAGAAAGCCGAAGCTAAGAAGAAAGCGGAAGAAGAAAAGAAGGCTGAGGAAGAAAAGAAAGTAGCAGAAAAGAAGGCAGAAGAAGAAAAGAAAGCGGCAGAAAAGAAAGCCGAAGAAGAAAAAGCTGAAGCCAAGAAGAAAGCTTCTGCTAAAAAAGTAACTCTTTATGCCACAGAAAATTTGAATGTAAGATCAGAACAATCTGCTACTTCATCTAAACTTGGTATTTTATCAAAAGGTGAAAAAGTAAACGGAATAGATAGAGGAGAATGGGTAGAATTTGAATTTAACGGAAAGACAGCTTACGTTATAAAAGCATACCTTTCTGAAACAAAACCTGAAGTTGAAAAACCTAAAAAAGAAGAAAAATCTAATAAGAAAAACAACTCATCAAATACTACAACTCCATCTAAAAAAGAAAATGAAACTTATAATGCAGATATAGACACAGTTGTAGATTTAGCTTTAGCACAAGTTGGTAAACCTTATGTTTGGGCAACAGCTAATCCAAATATCGGTTTTGACTGTTCAGGTTTAACATACTATGTATACAAACAAGTTGGAATCAACTTAAGTAGAACATCATATACTCAAATTAATTACGGTACTAGAGTTTCAGCATCAGAGTTAAGGAAAGGTGATTTAGTATTCTTTAACAATGGTGGAGGCAGAATTAGCCACGTTGGTATTTACATTGGAAACAACAAGTTTGTTCATGCATCAACTCCAGGTACTGGTGTTATTGTAAGTAAACTTTTTGGAAGCTATTTCGGAAATACTTTCGTTGGAGCTACTAGACTTATAAAATAGTTTATATGAATTTAAAGACGGTTTAAACACCGTCTTTTTTTATTGTGAAACAACAAGGTTCCCGGGAACCCACCCGATGCGAAGCATCGTGGAAGGGTGGGGTTCTTATTGGTTTTAATAAATTTTTATGTAATCTTTAAAGTCTATTTACTATTAACGTCTAGCTACTAATTGGAGTTGTTTACCTTTTACGTCATTTCGACCGGAGTGAAACGGAGTGGAGAAATCTCATACATTTACTTATAAACAAAAATAGGTCTGACGGGGTAATTGTATTATTTGATACAATATCTCTGAAAAATGCATAAAGTTCTATTATCATAAATAAACTTTACACATATATAAAACTAAATACTTCACGTCAGAATCTTTTGCAAAGAAATGCCCCCAATACGTCATTTCGACCGGAGTGAAACGGAGTGAATCTAGCCCTAACTTTGTTTACTTGTAAACAAAAGTAGGTCTGACGGGGTTATTGTATCATTTGATACAATAACTCTGGAAATCTCATACATTTACTTATAAACAAAAATAGGTCTGACATGGTTATTATATCATTTGATACAATAACTCTGGAGATCTCACACTATTATTTGTAAGCAAATAATAGTAAGTCCTGCAAAGGACTTATATAAAAATTATGTAATTATATACTAATAGTACGAAAATTTTTTAAGTTCTTTTTGCAAATGAAGTTTTTGTTGTATGTATCTACGATACATTTAGTTTTGCTTGTAAACAAGCAAAACTATGAGATCTTCGCAGTCGATTGTACTCAAATCAAAGATTTGAACAATCTTTGCGTCAGACCTACTATTGCTTGTAAACAAGCAAAGTTAGGGCTAGATTGACTACACTTCGCAATGCTTCGTTCCGCTCAAGATGACGTATAAAGAGAATATCTTTGTCCAATAGCCAGACGTTAACAGTAAATAAACTTCAATGAAATGTAAAAATTGTATATTATAAAGAAATAACTCACGTCTTAGCATTTTGCAATTAAATGCTCCCAACACGTCATTTCGACCGGAGTAAAACGGAGTGGAGAAATCTCATACATTTACTTATAAACATAGGTCTGGTGGGATAATTACACTTATTAATAAGGTAGGTTTTAATAAATTAAGTATATAAGTTACACAAAGAAATAAAGGTATATTTAAAAATAAAAAATAATTATTCTACACGAGAACACTTTATAGCGTTAGAAATGTACTTGTATTTTTTTTTGACTTTCATCATAAATTATAGACATTAAATATTAATTATGATATAATATCATAAGGAGACTTCTTATTGAAATTTTGGGCTTTTTTTCAATAAGAGATAAAGGTCTTTTTTATGATTTACATTGAAAATATTAAGCTGTGTTTATTTACAATGTAAATTTAGAACGATTTTTATTTAAGTAAAATTTAAGGAAATTTTACTTAAAATTTTAGTATTTATTATGGAAGGAGCAATGGAAAATGAAGAAAAGGGAAATTATTAAGAAGATTGTATCTATGTTAATGATCTTCGCCCTAGTTGTGCCGATTGCGTCACAAGCTTATGCAGCAGATCCGACTAGAGGAGTAGAAGTAAATGCTGATCACTCTAAATTGGATCAAGCTGTACAAGAAGCTAAAGCTTCAGGAGTTGATGTTCCACAAGAACAGACTCAAGATAAAGGAACTGCAAGTTCCAATTCAGAAGCAGATGCGAAATTGGCAGAAGTAAAGGCTGATTATGAAAATCAGATACAAAAAATTAAAGCAGCAAAATTAAAAATGGATGATTATATTGCTAAGAAAAAGGAATATGACAAATTAAAGAAAAAATATGACGAAGAATTAGCAAAATACAAAATCGCAAAGGAAAAATATGATAAAGAGTTAGAAGAATATAACAAGGCTGTGGAGGAATGGAAAAAGCATAAAGATGAAGATGGATACTTGCCAGAACAACATGCACAAACTTTGATTTTTAAGTCAGAGCCAAATGCAAAGTTAGAGTTTGTAGGAGATAAACCATTTTCAAAAGAAGAATGGAATAATTATTTTACAAATGTTATAAAACCAAAAATTGATAAACATCCTGCTAACGGCTATAATGATTTTATTTCAACCGAACCACACGTAAATCCACCAGAAAAGGAAAGAACAGTTTTACGTAAGGGGATACCACTTACTGTTAGATATACAAATTTACAAAATTCTTATTTCAAAGGTAAGAAAATATCCAAAGTGGAATATACGTATACACTAAAGGAAACAGGTATTCCAGGATTAAATGATATGCTTGCTGCAATACACAGAGATCCAACAGTTACAATATATTATTTTAGTTTTTATAAAAATGCAAGCATTAATATGACTGCTAAGTTTTTCGATGAAAATGGTGAAGAGATGGATATGACGGGGGCTTTAGTTAGTTTTGCATCATTAAATCGTGGGACAGGAAAACCTTCAGAGGCTCCTATAGTAGCAAATAAACCTACTACAGAGAAAGTTTTGTCTTTTAATGGAAAGTTTTTGCCTATTAACGGTTCATCAATAACTGTGCAAGGTGAATCTGCATATTCACTTAATGACAATGAAAGCAAATCTAAAGGCTCAAAATTTGATGCTGCAGAATGGGATACAGAAAAATCACCATACAAATGGTATGGAGCTATTGTTGGAGAAGTTACAAAGTCTCGAATAAATTTAACTTTTGGAGCAGAGGGAAGGGCGATTCCATGGTTTGCATTTAATTCAGATGTTAAAGCAAATGGTGTGCCAATTAAACCTGTTGAACCAACACCTCCAACAGCACCGGAAGAACCACAAAAGCCTGAAACAAATGTTAGTTACCATTATGATGTATTTTATGTAAAATCACAAGTAGAGAAAAAGGTAACTAATGCAAATAACCAAGATATAAATGATAAAGTGGTAGATACAGGATCAGTAGTAAACTTTGAACTAAAAACATCAGATTTTCCAAAATATCATGAAGATATAAAATCACTGGTATTCACTGATACATTACCAGAAGGTTATCAACTTGATTTGGAAGGAACAAAAGCAAACAGTCCTGATTATGATGTAGAATATACTGAAGGCACAAGACTTCTTAAATTTACAGCTAAGACAAGTTTGTTAGAAAAGATAAATAAGGATCTTACAAAAGACGCGAAAGTTCCTTCACCAAAGATTACCGGAAAGGTAACAAAAGAGGGAACAAAATACGAAAACAAATTTAAAATTAGTATTAATAACAACTATGATGTGGAATCAGATCCGGTTAGAGTATTTACACCTACAAAACCTGTAAAAAATGTATTTGACAGTTCAGCACCACAAGTAAGTATAGATGGTGAAATTGTAAAAGCGGGACAAGAATTACTTTACAAAGTAACTTACAAGAACACAACAGGAAAAGAACAAAAAGTAGAAATAAAAGATGCTATACCTGAACATACAACATATGTAGAAGGTTCAGCAAGTGATAATGGAGTTCATAATAACGGAGTAATTACTTGGACAAAAGATAAAGTAGCAGCAGGAGAAACATTTGAAGTTACTTTCAAAGTAAAAGTAAAAGATAATGTAAGCGGCGAAATAATAAAGAATAAGGCAAATGTATTAGAAGGAAATAATAAGTTTGAAACAAATGAAACAACAAATCCAACTTCTACAAAGCCAAAGAAAGATGTATTTGATAGTCAAGATACACAAGTAAGTATAGATAAACAAACAGTTAAGGCTGGACAAGAACTACTTTACAAGGTAACTTACAAGAACACAACAGGAAAAGAACAAAAAGTTGTAATTAAGGATAAGATTCCTGAATATACAACATATGTAGAAGGTTCTGCAGATAATGGTGGAGTTTACGATAACGGAGTAATTACTTGGACAAAAGAAAAAGTAGCAGCAGATGAAACATTTGAAGTTACATTCAAAGTAAAAGTAAAAGATGATGTAAACGGAGAAACTATTAAGAATAAGGCAAATGTATTAGAAGGAAATAATAAGTTTGAAACAAATGAAACAACAAATCCAACTTCTACAAAGCCAAAGAAAGATGTATTTGATAGTAAAAATGATAAAGTAAGTATAGACGGTAAGGAAGTAAAAGCCGGACAAGAATTACTTTACAAAGTAGCTTACAAGAACACAACAGGAAAAGAACAAAAAGTTGTAATTAAAGATGCTATACCTGCACATACAAAATATGTAGAAGGTTCTGCTGATAACAACGGTGTTTATGAAAATGGAGTAATCACTTGGACAAAAGAAAAAGTGGCACCTGGAGAAACATTTGAAGTTACATTTAAAGTAAAAGTAGATGAAAATGTAAATGGTGAAGTAATTAAGAATAAGGCAAATGTATTAGAAGGAAACAATAATTACGAAACAAACGAAACAACAAATCCTACACCTAAAAAACCTGGAAAAGAAATACCTAGAACAGGATTTGGAGCAAATACTGCATTATACACAGCTTTATTGGGATTATCAACTGTTGCACTTGGTGGATTTAGAATCAGATACAAGAAAAAGAATAATAAATAAGTTATAAACTGGTAGATTCATTTTGATAAGTGGATTAGAAATATTTATATTCTTAAAATATAATAATATTTGATGAAAGAGATTGGGATGTAAAAATCCCAATCTTTTTTTGCATGTTTTTGGATATACTCTAATGGGTCAAAATTCTGAAAATAAACTTCAAATATTAATAAGACTTATGTGTAAAACAAAATGTTTTACGTCATAGCAACTTATAAAGTAAATCTCCTAAACCCTCATTATAACGAGGTTTTCTTGGTTGATGTATCTGCGATACATTTACTTTTGCTAAAGCAAAAGTATGAGATCTTTCGACTTCGCTCAAGATGACGTGTACGGAGAACACTTTGATTAATGGCTAGACGTTAAAAACAAATAAACTTCAAATGGTATTTAAAAATTTTATATTAAACAAAATAACTCATGTCATAGTACTTTGTAGATAAATACCCTCAATACGTTATCTCGAGCGTAGTCAATTTAGCCCTAACTTTGTTTACTTGTAAACAAAAGTAGGTCTGACGGGATAATCGTACTGGAGATTTCATAAAGCTCCATTATAATGAGGTTTTCTTGGTTGATGTATCTGCGATACATTTACTTTTGCTTGAAATCAAGCAAAAGTATGAGATTTCTCCGTTTCGCTTACGCTACAGTCGAAATGACGTATAATAGAAATTGCTTTGATTAGTAGCTTAACGTGAGTAGTAAATAAACATCATAATTGATAATTATTTAAAAATTTCATATAAAATAAAAAAACTCACGTCAAGTACTTTGAAGAGAAATACTCCTAACACGTCATCTTGATTGTAGTGTAAGCGTAATGAAACTAGCCATAACTTTATTAAAAGTTGCATATAAAACAAAATAATTCACGTCAGAGTACTTTGCAAAGAAATGATTCCTGACACGTCATCTCGACCGAAATGAGTGAAACGAATGAAGCGGAGAGATCTCATAAAGCTCTATGCTTATGAAAAAATTTTTCATAGTCGGATTTGATTAAAGATTTGAACAATCTTTGCGTCAGACCTACTATTGATTGTTTACAAGTAACAATCAAAGTTAGGGCTAGATTGACTACACTTCACTAAGTTTCGTTTCGGTCGAAATGACGTGTACAGGCATACTTCGTTTAGTGGCTAGACGTGAACGGGAAATAAACTTTATATATTATTAAAAATTATATAAAAAGTAAAATGTTTTATTTCGTAGTAAACACAAAAAAAGAAGGTATTTCAACCTTCTTTTACTCTTTTATAACGGTTTTTTCTTTATTTGTCCCATATTTCTTGGAAAATTATTCGGAGTTTTTCCTACCTTTTTAATAATCAAAATATTTCTTTCTGAAATTTCTCCATTTTGCTCGATTTTAAAATTCAATACATTCTCTAATTTGCAATTTAATTTTTTAAGTGCATTTTTTGAATTTTCAACTTCTTCAAGATATGAAGGCCCTTTCATTGCAAGAAAAAGTCCGTTTACTTTTAAAAATGGAATTGTAAATTCCAAAAGTAAAGATAGGGAAGCGACTGCTCTTGAACTCACTATATCAAAACTTTCTCTAAATCCCTCTTTTCTTCCGACTTCTTCTGCACGTCCGTGAATAGCCTCTATATTTTGTAAATTCAAATCTTTGATTACGATATTTAAAAACTTAATCCTTTTGTTTAAACTATCTAACATTGTTACTTTTAAATTTTCATTATATAGTTTAAGTGGAATTGCAGGGAAACCTGCACCTGTTCCCACATCTAAAATACTTTTATCATCATCAAAAAGTCCTGTTTTTGTAAGTAATAGACAATCTAAAAAATGTTTTGTATTCATAGCTTCTTCATCTGTAATAGCTGTTAAATTTATTTTTTCATTCCATTCCAGAATTAATTTTTTGTAAATTTCAAACTTTTCCAAAGCTATATTACTTAAAATAATATTTTCTTTTTGAGTTAAACTTTTTAAATTATCCATTTTTTCTCCTTTGAGTTTCAAGATGAATAAGCAAAACATTTATATCTGCTGGACTTACTCCTGAAATTCTACTTGCTTGTCCTACTGTTTCAGGTCTGAATTTTGCAAGTTTTTGAACTGCTTCAATTCTAAGTCCAGATAGGGAATTATAGTCGATATTTTCAAGTTTTTTGTTTTCAAGTTTTTTAAATGCCTCTATTTGTTGACTTTGTTTTTCTATATAACCCTCATATTTAATCATCGTTTGAACTTGCATTTTTATCTCTCTATCCAAAGGTTCACGAGTTGTATCTAAATCCTTAATCATCTCATAGTCAAGCTCAGGTCTTTTTATTAAATCATAAAGGCTTACTGCAGTTTTAAGTTTCATACTTCCCAAGTTTTCCAAAGCCTTATTTGTATTTTCCTTTGGAGTTAATATAGAAGATTTTAGTCTATTTATTTCATTTTCAATTAAAGTCTTTTTGTTTAGGCATTTTTCGTAACGTTCTTTAGTTGCCAAACCTATATTATAGCTCATTTCCGTAAGTCTTAAATCTGCATTATCTTGTCTTAAAGAAAGTCTGTATTCAGTTCTTGAAGTCATCATTCTATAAGGCTCGTCAGTTCCTTTTGTAATCAAATCGTCGATTAAAACTCCGATATAGGCATCACTTCTGGTAAGCACAAAAGGTTCTTTTCCTAAAATATTCATTGCTGAATTTATCCCTGCGATAATACCTTGACTTGCAGCTTCTTCATAACCGGAGCTTCCATTAATTTGACCTGCAAAGAATAGATTTTTAATATCCTTATGCTCTAAAGTAGCCCTTAAAATAGTCGGATCAATACAATCATATTCAATTCCATAAGCAGGACGCATTATCTTAACATTTTCAAGTCCTAAAATACTTTTATACATCTGCTTTTGAACTTCAAGGGGAAGAGTGCTGCTGACACCTTGAACATACATTTCAGAAGTATCCAAACCTTCCGGTTCAATAAAAACTTGATGTTCGTCTTTTTCATTAAAACGTACAATTTTATCCTCAATAGAAGGACAATATCTTGGACCTACACCCTTTACAATTCCTGCATACATAGGACTTCTATGAAGATTTTGCTCAATTATCTTTTTAGTTTCCAAAGTTGTATAAGTTAAAAAACAATCTTCTTTATGATTTCCTATATCTTTTCCCTCATTCATAAAGGAAAATGGAATTATATTGTCATCTCCTTTTTGGATATCCATTTTTGAATAGTCAATGGAGTCTCTATGAACTCTTGCAGGAGTACCTGTCTTGAAACGTCTAAGTGGAATACCTAAATTTCTCAAACTATCACTTAAATAAGTAGAGCATTTCCAGTTGTTTGGACCACTTTCATAACAGTTTTCTCCAATTAAAATCATAGATTTAAGATAAGTTCCCGTACAGATAATAACTGCTTTTGCAGGAAAGATTTCATTTGAAGTTGTTAAAACTCCTGTTATTTCATTATTTTCAGTTAAAATCTCCTTAACTTCTGCTTGAATTAAATCTATATTTTTTTCGTTTTCTAAAACTTTTTTCATTTCAGTATGATACATTTTTTTATCTGCTTGAACACGTAAACTGTGAACAGCTGGACCTTTAGAAGTATTTAACATTCTGGATTGAATAAAAGTCTTATCTATATTTATCGCCATTTCTCCGCCTAGAGCGTCAATTTCACGAACTAAATGGCCTTTTCCTGTACCGCCTATATTTGGATTGCAGGGCATATCGGCAACTGAATCCATGCTTATTGTAAGAATTGCAGTTTTAAGCCCAAGTCTGCTACTCGCAAGACCTGCTTCACAACCAGCATGACCTGCACCAATTACAACAACATCATACTTTTCATCTATAAAATTTGTCATTTTTTCTCCTTAATAAAAATCTACATAAATATACATACTATATTTTACCACAAAATTGTAAAAATTTCATAAAAATATACAAAAAAAGAACTTAAAGAGTCCTTTTTGAAATATGGGGGAGAAGATTTAATTATTGATGTATCTACGATACATCGATATGAAATTTTCATACTAAATGGAGCTTTAGAAAATTTACATAGCAGTTATATTTAACGGTTTTATTTTTTAAGTCCTTTGCAGGACTTACTATTATTTGCAAGCAAATAATAGTGTGAGATCTCTCCGTTCCACTCAGCTTCGCTTCGTTACAGTCGAGATGACGTGTACGGATGAACACTTTGATTAATGGCTAGACGTTAACAGTAAATAAACTTCAAATGGTATTTAAAAATTTTATATTAAACAAAAAGACTCACGTCATAGTACTTTGCAGATAAATACTCCCAATACGTCATCTTGAGCGAAACGTAGTGTAGTCGAAAGATCTCAACTATTGCTTGTTTACAAGCAATAGTATTTCTGAAAGAAATCTAAACTTATTATGTATCGTAAGATACATCCCATTGGTATCTAAACACTACAACTCTCTAATATCTATTTCATTTTCTACAAACTTAACTTTAAGTTTTTTCTTTGCTATTTTATAATACTCTTTAACTGTGTCTTCCTTTATTTTCATTTTCTCAGCAATTTCTTTATTTTTTAAATTTTCATAAAATTTGAATTCTATAACCTCTCTTTGCTTTTGGGGGAGAGTGGACACAATTTCTCTTATCTTTTTATTCAATTCATTTGTTTCAACATCTCTTTGTGTATCTGCATTTTCGTCAACAATAAGCTCCAAAATTTCAATTGTCTCGTCATCTTTTGATTGATATATTTTAGTATATGTCTTTTCAGTTTCTTTTTTTCTTTTAAAAAATTTTTGCATATAAAAAAATTTTAATTGATATTTTAAATAGCATTCAAGTGAAATTTTTCCACCACCTTTATAGCTCTCCAAAAGCTCCAAAATTTTTACAACTCCGTCTTGATACGCATCTTCATAACTTATGTAATTTGCAAAATACTTTTTTATACTCGCTTTAATCAAAGGGCTAAAATCTTCTATAATTTTCTCTCTATCGTACATATTTCCTCCTGATTACCTAGATATGACGGTATTTACAGTAGTTGGGTTAAGTTTGCTAATTCTTGATATAATTATACTACTATTTTAACTTTAAGTCAATTATAAAGTTACCAAAATTTACAATAATACTATTAAGTCCCTTTATAAGTTACTTAAATACTTGACTATAATTCATAAATATATTATTATTAATTATATTAAATAGTATGTAAGGAGAGTTGTATGAAAATAATAATAGGTAATGATCACTCTGCAGTTGAAATGAAAAATGAATTAGTAAAATTTTTAGAAGAAATGGGACATGAAGTTATAAATGTAGGAACAGATGGAACTGAAAGTGTGGATTATCCACTTTTTGGACAAGCTGTTTGTAAAAAAGTTTTAGAAAATAAAAATTCTTTAGGAATTGCAATTTGTGGAACAGGAATTGGGATTTCAATAGCTTGTAATAAAGTAAAAGGAATTCGTGCAGGTCTTTGTAATGAAAGTTTTTCAGCTAGAATGACAAGAAAACATAATAACGCAAATGTTCTATGCTTGGGTGCAAGAGTTACCGGAATTGAACTAGCAAAAGATATTGTAAAAACTTTTATTGAAGAGGACTTCGAGGGTGGTCGTCATCAAAAGAGAATTGATATGTTGGAAGAAAATTAGGAGATTTTATGAAAATTGCTGTTATAGGCTGTGGAAGATGGGGAAGTTTCATAGCTTGGTATTTAGATAAAATAGGAAACGAAGTAACTTTATACGGAAGAGAAACTTCTGAAAAGATGAAAAACTTTTTAGAGAATAGGAAAAATAATTTTCTTGAATTACCAAAGTCCATTACTTTGACAACTGATATAAATGATGTTTTTAATAAAGATTTAATCATTATTTCAGTTGGAACACAAGGCTTAAGGGATTTATTAAATGAAAATAAAGCACTTTTTAAAGAGACAAATATTCCAATTATTCTCTGTATGAAGGGAATTGAAATAAAGACAGGTTTTACTCCTACAAAAATCGTGAAAGATATTCTTGGAGAAAATTACTCTTGTGGAGCTTGGATTGGACCGGGACATGTTCAAGACTTTACAAATGGAATTCCGAATTGCATGGTAATAGACTCAGACGATAGGGAATTGGTTAAAAAATTAGTTGATTCCTTTTCAAGTAATTTAATTAGATTTTACTATGGAACTAATCTTTTGGGAAATGAAATCGGAGCAGCTTCAAAAAATGTAATAGGTATTGCTGCGGGAATGCTGGACGGATTTAATTTAAGCTCATTAAAGGGAGCTTTGATGTCAAGAGGAACAAGAGAAATTGCAAGACTTATTGAAAAAATGGGTGGAGATAAAAGCTGTGCATACGGACTTTGTCATCTTGGAGATTATGAAGCTACTGTTTTTTCCGAATTTAGCAATAATAGAAAATTTGGCGAAAAATTTGTAAAAGGAGAAAAATTTGAAAAACTTGCAGAGGGTTATTACACAACAAAGGCATTAATGGATTTATCCGAAAAATACGATGTTGAATTGCCTATAACAAATGCAGTTTATGAAATAATATATAATAAAAAAGACCCAAAAGAAATTTTGGACAATCTTTTTAAAAGAAGTATAAAAATGGAATTTTAAGGAGAAACTATGTTACCGTTAATTTTAATTCCTTTACTTTTATGTCTTTTTAACATCTATCGTAGACTAACTTGTATCATAAAAGTAAAGTTTACAAAATTTACATTAATGACTCTTATAATCGCATTAGCTCTTATGCTATTTGCAGGATATAAATTAAAAAATGACTTAGTGGGCTATATAATTGTTTTATCTTGGTGGCTAGCTTTCTTTACAAGCATTATAAGTGCTGGAATAAGTGAAAGAGGGATTATTCACCCATGGCAATTAGTTGCAAAGCTATACAGATGGGATAGAATAAGAAGTTTTTCTATTGAAAAAAAAGAAAAAACCATAATGGTAAACTTTAAAATCTTTAGAGACTTAAGACAAGAATACGACAAAAGCGACCTCGATAAAATCAAAAAAATCGCTAAAAAGAATAAATTGATATAGAAAAATCACAAAAAATACATTTTTTTGTGATTTTTTTACATATTAGTGGGTATATATGACAGGTATCGCTTGAGATTGATAGGCGAATACATTATTATATTATAGGAAGTGTAGAAAATTTGAGCTTTTGTTTATAATTAATTATTTATTACGAAATAAACCTTTAATTGTTTTTAAGCTCATTTTTTATATAAAAAATTTTTTAAGGAGTAGAGCTACAATTTATGAAAAAATCAAAATTATTAGTCTTTATTTTACTGTTTAGTTTTGTAATCAATTTTTTACCTAAACAAGCTCTGGCAAATGAAGATAAACCGCCGGAAAATAAAAATAAGGTAGTAGAAGAAAAAAAGGAACTTGTAGTAAAAAAAGAGGGAACCGACAAAGAAATATCGGATAATGGAAAAAGTGTAAAAAGAAGAGATGTTGAACAAACAAAATTATTTGATATTATGAAATCAGCTGTTGTCGAAAAAGATAAGTCAATAACTGTTACAACAACAATTAAACCAAAGCAAATTTACAATGGTGCAGATGTTATTATTCTTTTGGATACATCTAAAAAAATGACAGAAGAATCTAAAAAAAGAGCAAAAGAAAGTATCAAAAAAATAGTTAAGACTCTTTTAGAAGATGATATGCACAAAAATCTTAATTCAGTACGTTTAATCAGTTTTTATCGTCAAGTTAAAGATTCAGTTGAGTTAAAACCTTCAAATGTTGAACAAATGGTAGAAAAAGCATTTGAAGAAGCTAAGAAAAACACTAACTATGGTGTAAGTATGCAAGCGGCTATACATAAAGCTGAAAGCATTTTTGATAAAGAGAAAAATAACGGCAAACGTCAACATATCGTACTTATGTCTCAAGGAGAAGCAACTTTCAGTTATGATATAAAAGACAAGGAAAAAGCTAAAACTACAACAGTCAAAGGGGATACTGTTGTGGGTGAAAGTCCGTTTTTCCCATGGCCATTTTATGTTGAAAAAACATTTAAAAAAGCTAATATGATTAAAGATTTTAAAGCTTTTATAAAATTGTTGAACAGACTTGGAATTCATAATTTTGATAATATAAAAGATAATCTTGGTCTAGCTGATTATTTAAAACTTTTTGGATTGGATTCCGTTTTTGACTATATAAAACTAAAAGAATTTGAAAGCAATAATTTTGATTCTTCAAACTTTGATTACTCCAAGACTGTTGGAGAGGGATACCATAATCACAGTTATCAAAGAATTAATGTTGTAAGTAAGGAATTTCCGTTTAAAAAGACTATTATGGCTGCTTTGAGAAGCAAAATAGAAAAAGAAAATGCCGGAGATGTTGAAAAAATACTTAATAAAGTAACTGTAAAAGCGATTGAAACTGCGTTGGATACCATTTTCTACCAAAGAGAATATGTATTCTATAATCACAATTTATCAGCACAAGGCGAAGCGAAAATAGCTAAAAATAAAAAAATAAGTTTTTATTCTGTAAATGTTACTGATAAAAGTGATAAGAAAAAAGGGGAATTGGAAAAATATTTAAAAGATATGTCTGAAAATGGAAGATTTTTAGATACTAATGATAGTAAATTAGCCGACAAATTTAAAGATATATTAAAAGAAATTGTTATAGAAGATAAACTTCATAAGGATTATGAAGCTGAAATCCTTGAAAAAGACGGTAATGCTACATTCAGTAAAGCTGGAGGAGGCTTTATATTTTCATATCCTCCTAAAGTTAATTGGACTTTAAATGCAGAAGATATAAAAAATGCTTTTGAAAAAGATAAACCTTTAAAATTAGTTTATAAACTAAAACCTAAAAAAGATGTAGGCACAGCTGACATCACATTAGCAGAATCTACTGCAAAATATAAGATAAATGATGATAGACAAAAAAGTGAAGCTGCAGGAAAGTTATTATTAAAACTTCAAGATGTCATTATTGAATCAAATGTAGTTGATGAAACAGAAGATACTCAAAGCGGATCAAGCGGCTCTTATCCTAACGGAAAAGACTTAACAACTGTTGAAGATACTAAACCGGAAGGAAATAAAAAAGAAAATAATAATAAAGAAGATAACAAACAAAAACCTAATGATGTAAATAAAAATCAAAAGGCTAAAGTTCATAAAGAAAAATCATCTAAAATACCTAAAACTGCAATTGCAGGATCTTCTACATTGCTATTGACAGTTGGGCTTCTAGGAATGTATATTTCTAAAAGAAGAAATGGTAAATAAGATTAATTAAATAAAAGAAATTTAAAAGGAGTGAAAATTTTCACTCCTTTATTTTTTATTCTGTTTTTCTATATATTCATATAATTTATATAAAAAATTTAAGTATTTTTCCATTATATTTTGTGTTATATTTTCAGAATATATAAATTGTTTATAAAAATCAATATATTTTTGAGATTTTTCGATGATTTTTTGAGATTTTTCAATTTTTTCAATAGTTTCATCATAATTTATTATATATATCATTCTAGTATAGTACTTAGAAAGGATAAAAAATTTATGCGAATTATGAAAGAAATCTTTAAACATATTTAATTTAGAAAAATTTTCATATTTTAGTGATGTAATAAAAATGTTTTTAATTAATCTGAAATACTCGGTGTTTTCAAAACTATTATAATTACTAACTTTTTCAGTATCATATTTTAAAATATATTTATATTGATTGTAAATTGTTCTATCACTATTAATATATTCAAAAAATAATCCGTTTATTATTTTTTCTAAAAAATAAATAAATATTGATAGTCTTGTTCTTAATAAATTATCATCTTTTATTATTAGAACTATCTCTTCTAAATAGGTGTTTAATGCTATAATATATTCCCATTTCAAATATTTTTCATCTTCATCAAAGAAAATTTTAGCTTTTTTATAGTCTATATCTGTATAATTGAAGTATTCCTTGATTTGTATATATTCTTCTGAATAATTATTCTTAGAAAAATAATTTTCAAAATAAAATTTGTTACAAAATAAATTAGTTTTTTGACAAATAGAAGAATCACAAGGGTATTCAAAATTAGAAACATTTGAATAAACATTAGATAAATGTTTTAGTAAATCAAAAAAATCATTGTTTTCTATTTCTGTAAAAACACTATGATATTTCAAGTTGGCGCTGTCTCGTACTTTAGTAAAATAAGTTATACTTTGATATATTTTTTTATATAATTCATAATCTAAAAATTCTATAGTCCTAATAATTAAAAAATCCTCTTTATTTAAATAAGTACTATTTATATCATATATTATAAAATTTAAAAATTTTATAAAATGTCTATTATTATCAAATTTTGAAGCGATAATTTTTAAAATTTTTTCTATATTTGTATCTTTAAAATTTTTTATCCTTTTTTCATAATAATTACCATAAATACAATTTTTTAAACAAGAGTAGAATACATATTGTTTATCTGAAACATGTATTTTAGGGACAATGATTTCTTGGCTTATTATTTTTTCAATATATTTTGAATCTATTTTACCAGTTCTAAATACTTTTTTTAACCTATTTTTATCATAAGCCACAATATAAGTAATATTTCGTAACTTAAATAACGTTCCAATAAGAGTAAGCAAAAACAATACATTATCAGAATTCATTCTATCTAAATTATCTATAATAAAAATTAACCTTTTATCAAATTTTTCTAGTTTTTCTTCTAAATCAGCTTTAATTTTTTTATATTCTGTGTAATCATCAATTCTATTTTCAAAAAAGCTTCCAATTCCTTTACCAATATATGGAATATTTGTTGTTATATTGATAAGGGCATTTTGAACTTTTTTTCTTTTAAAATATCCAATATTTTCTCCTAAATTTTCCATTATTGTATTATACATTGCTAAAATTAGTGCATCTTGAGATTTAATCGCCCATGGATCAAAATCATCAATTATAATGAATTTATCTTTAAATTCATTATTTAAAATTTTATTTTTTGTTAATTCAATAATACTACTTTTTCCACTTCCCCATTCTCCAACAACTCCAATAGTGAAACAATCTGAACGCTCTTTAAAATTAGTGATTGAATCATATAGATTATTAACAATAGGTGTTCTTCCAAATAAATCATGTTCAATTTTATCACTATCTTCAATTTTCAAATTTTTTAAATCTTTATCATTGAAATTTCCAGTATAAATATCCCATAAAGTATATGTGTTTTTTTTGATTTCTTTATTTGATTTATTTAAATTGTAATTATTTTGATTTATTTTTTCTGCTATCAATACAAAACAATACAGTATAAATGAAATACTGAATGTTATACTAAAGACAAAAAACAAACATTTATTAATTTTTTCATTCAGATATAAATAAAGAGGTAATATTATAAATAAAGAATTTGATAAACAAATAGTGACGGCACTTCCCATCATCGAAACCCAGGCAGGCGAT
>OGYO01000258.1_pt1 | contig 26825 bp, 19 predicted proteins | sample 1576561 | NCBI WGS metagenome assembly OGYO01 (sample SAMEA3541507, study PRJEB24748) | human gut metagenome | biome: human gut; feature: human-associated habitat; material: faeces | place: China | collected 2012 | reverse complement strand
GTACCGTTTAGCTCCACGGTTGGCACGATTGCATTGGCATAGCGGATGCCCAGAACCTCCTGCTTGCCGCCGTTGCTGTTTTCGCCCGTGGTTGGCTCAAATACGCCGATTTTGATGGTGTGCGTGGCTTCGGTTTCATCCTTCTCTGCCGCCGTAATCTGCGTGCCGGGGCCGGAAGAAGCCGCATCGTCATCGTCATTGCCGCCGCATGCCGCCAGAGAAACTGTCATCACAGAGGCAAGCAGAAGCGCAGTCATTTTTTTCATTCTTACAACCTCCCATAAATGGATTCCGGAAAGCATCAAACCGGAAAATGTCGTTTTTGAAAGGAACCGAAGGGCCTTCTTTGCCCAAACCGGAAGAAGGGATGCTTTTGTGTTCCTAAAAATATTACCATAAGATGTCCTTCGGCGCAAGAAACGGATATCTTGGGACTGGTAAAGTTCATTTTTTTTCAGTATAATAAAAGGGGAATTTGGTCGGTTTTTTGTAAACGACAGAGATGAAAAGGAAAAAAGGAGGAATTGCTTTTGGCTAAGGTAGATGAAATTTTTAAGGCAAACTGCAGACAGATTCTGGAGCATGGCTTTTCAACGGAAAATGAAAAGGTGCGTGCAGTCTGGGAGGACGGCACCCCTGCCCACACGATTAAGACCTTTGGCGTGGTGAATCGCTATAATTTGCAGGAGGAATTTCCGCTGATGACGCTGCGTTATACCAACTGGAAGGCGGCGATTGATGAAATCCTCTGGATCTGGCAGAAAAAATCCAATAATGTAAACGATTTGAACAGCCATATCTGGGATTCCTGGGCGGATGAAAACGGTTCCATCGGCAAGGCGTATGGCTATCAGCTTGGCGTGAAGTATAAATTCCCTCATGGTGAAATGGATCAGGTGGATAACGTGCTGTGGCAGCTCAAAAATACACCTGCCTCCAGACGTATCATGACGAATATCTATAATTTTGCCGATTTGACGGAAATGAACGGCCGCGCGCGCTATGCGTTCTCCGCGTCCGGCGTGCAGAGCGTCCTCGTTGAGGGCGAAAGGTACGCATGGTCTGTCACGCCCGATGCCGACGGCAAGCTGTATCTGTGGCTGAAGCGTCCGGGCGAGGGAATGCAGTGGACGGCGACCGTCACGGAAGGCACGATGACCCTCCGCCAGACCGCCAAGGCCCCCAGCGGCGACGCGGGCAGCATCACCCCCGGCGAGCGCAACACGCTCAAATCCGGCACGGTGTACACGCTGTCCGGCGACATTGCCGAGGGGACGGTGCTGGAAATTATGGAAAGCGGCGTGACAGTCATTCTCGACGGCACGACGAGCGCGGGTACGCTGATTGAGGCGGGCGCGCCGTATGACCTAATTGTGCGCGGCGACACGATTCTGGACGGCCGCGGGCAGATGCCGCTGATGGGCAGCGCACCGAAAATCACGGTGGATGGGCTGCTAAGCGTGCAGGGGCAGCTGCCGAACGGAACGAAGGTGCTCTCCGGCGTGGTGATTTGCTCCGATGCGCCCGACGGCTACACGGCGTGGGCCATTTCCGTCCCGCTGGCGCGCCAGAAGGTGACGCTGGACGGCACGGCGATGCCCCTGCTGATGACCCCCGCGGGCGAGCTGCTCCTCCCCGCCCTTGCGGATGACGCAACCTACTCCATCAGCGCCGACGCGGACACCATCGTGATTGAAACCGTTCACGCGCAGGTGCTGACGTTCAACCTGTCCGAAAATGCGCCGAATGCCGACGCGGGCGACGCAAGCCGCTTCATCGTCAACGGGCAGAACGGGTATCTGGACGGCGCGATTCACTCCTCCGACGCGGCAGCGAGCGCAACCCTGCGCAACGTGCAGCTGAACAGCGCTTCGAGCGTCCTCCGCGTCGAAAACGGCGCGCTCTCCGCGACGCTGACGGGCAGCTGCGCACTGCTCAGCGACGGCGCACCGATTGCACTTGACAACGCACAGGTGTCGCTGAATGTCGAAAGCGGGCGGCTCGTGCTGCGGAATCAGAATGACCTGACCGGCATCACCCTGCGCGGCAATGTGCGCGTGGAGCCGGAAAGCGACGCGCCGCACACCGTCGTCACCATCCGCGACGCGCAGGGCAACCCCGTGCCGAACAAGGCGCTGACGGTCGTCATCGGCGGCAGCCAGTACCGCTACACAACGCACTTTGACGGAACGCTGCAGCTCTGGGGCTTCGGCGACCTGACCGGGCAGGACATTGCCGCCACCGACGGCGAAACGGTGTACTCCGCCGTCATCGCCGGAAAGTCGAGCAGCGCCGTGACCGGGCTGGAAATCAGTGACATTGCCGCCACCGACAACGAGGACGGCACGCTGACCATCACCTTTAAGACCACGGGCGCAAAGAGCGCGGGCGTGCAGGTGTACGCGGGCGAAGCGCCTGCCTCCATGCCCGACACCTACCGCGCCGACGCCAAGCAGTACGAAGCGGACGGCAATACCGTCACCATCAGCGGGCTGAACACCGGCGACGTGGTCATCTACCGCGTGTACGCGTCGGCGGAAGAGAACGTCACGCTGACGGAAAGCAACGCGGACGGCTTCTCCTTCAGTGAGGAGTGCTTCCACGTCCACCGCGTCAAGTGGGTGCCGAGCCGCACCGCGAACACCACCTACAACGCCATGACCTACCGCCCGCGCATGACCCTGCCCGAAACGGCGAGCATCACCTACTCCGGCAACAACCTTGTCGGCGGGCTGCCCTTCTACGTCGGCAGCTACGTCATGCACGTCAAAATCCCCGAAGGCGACCCGATCTATCTGCCGGGGACGGTGGATGTCGCCTTCAGCATCCAGAAAATCCCGCTGACCATCTGCCCCGACGCGAATCAGCAGAAGAACGAGGGCGAGGCTGACCCGGCGCGGTTCACGTTCACGTCGATTGGGCTGCTGGATGGCGACGTGGTCAGCGGCATCCTGAAGCGCGAACCCGGCGAGGAAGCGGGCAACTACAACTTCGTGCTGACCGGGCTTTCCGCGGCGGATTACTACACGCTGCGCCTGATGGACGACGCGCCGCAGTTCACCATTCTGCCGACCGAGCCGTCTTGGTGGGGCGGCGGCGGCGAACGCCTGAACCCGGTGCAGCAGGTGATTGAGCGCTCCGACGGGCGGAAGATGTTCGTGACCATTACGACGCAGGAACAGCTGGTACTCTCTTACAGCGAGCTGGGCAGCGTCGTGCGCAACACGGCGGACGACCAGCCGCGCCCCTTCACGCCCTCGCTGACGTGGAACAAAAAGACGGACGAGGTGCTGCTGCGCATCAGCGCGGAAGCCGAGCTGAACAAGGACGCGGGCTACGTCACCGACTCCTACGGCAACCCGGTGTACGGCGCGCGCACGCTGCGCTTCGGCTACATGAGCCTGCGCTACATGAACAACGCCGGCATTGACGCCATCAGCTTCTCCAACAAGAACGCCGCGGTCATCCTGCGCCTGTCGGACTTCCTCTCCGACGACATGGAGAAAGCCATCAAGCAGGCGGGCGGCAACCTGACGACGACGCTCTTCCGCGTGACGATTGAGCCGGTGGATCTGCCGGACGGCGCGGTCACGGGTGGCTGGAACATCCGCACGGAAATGGTGATTGACCGCAAGCCCACGGATATCAGCGGTCTTTTGCCGAACGCGCAGGTCGCCGTGGACATGGAGGTTGTCGCAAAGCTGCTGACAAACCTTGACCGCTACGACGAAAAGACGTTTGACAAGCACTTCACTCTCCGCCGCGGCGCGCAGACGCAGGAAAGCGTATTCATCGCGCCGTATCAAGACGACGAGCTTGAGAAAGTCGCCTACCCGAGCGTGCTCTTCGCAAGCCGCTATCTGCTCATGCCGCTGACGGAAAGCGGTGTGGTGGACGTGGTGATGGTGCCGCTTGAGGAAGACGCAGCGGACGGTTCTGCCGGGTAACGGATTTCCAGACACAGCAAAGCCCGCACGGGGGGATGAACCTCGTGCGGGCGATTTTTGTGGGGTTATTTGACTTGCTCCAGCCCAACATCCGCGCCGGTGTCGATTTCCGTTGGGTGATAATCGCCCTGATAGGCGGCGAAGAGGTCGTCGAGCGTCTGCGGACGGGGCGGCTTGTGGTCAATCGGCTGCTTATCGGTATTTGGCATCGTGATTTATCCCCCTTCTGGAAATTTACGGCGAACGAGGTCATACCTTGCAGACAACGCGCCCTCCCCCTCCACGCACTGCGAAGAGGGAGGGCGCATTCATTTCCGGGAAAATCCTTACTCCTTCCCGCCGCCGACCGCGACGCCAGCAATGATGAACTTGCTGAGGAAGAGGTAGACGATGATGACGGGGAGAATCGAGAGGGCAATCATCATATAGACCTGCCCCATGTCGAACTTCAGGAAGTCGGCGCTGCGGAGCTGAGCAATCAAAATCGGCAGCGTCTTTTTGTTCGCGGAGTTCAAAATCAGGGCGGGGGTGAAGTAGTTGTTCCACGCGCCGACGAAGGTGAAAATCGCCTGAACCGCCAAAGCGGGCTTAATCATCGGCAGAACGATGCGGTTGAACGTGCCGAACTCGCTGCTGCCGTCAATGCGGGCGGCTTCGATGACCTCCAGTGGCAGGCTCGCCTGCATGTACTGGTGCATGAAGTAGAACACCGCAGGGCTGGCGATAGACGGCAGGAACAGCGGCAGGAGCGAATCCTTCAGGTTCATCTTGCCCATCAGCTGCACGAAGCCCAGCGCGGAAACCTGCGTCGGCATCGTCATAATCAGCAGGATGAAGGTAAGGGCGAGCGTGCGCCCCTTGAAGCGGTACGCGTGAATGCCGAACGCCGTCAGCGCGGAGAAGTAGCACGCAAGAATCGCCGTCATGGCGGAAACGATGAGCGAATTGCGCATACCGGAGAGAATCGGGATGTTCGCGTTGTTCATCACCTGCGTGAAGTTGTTGCACAGCGACGTCCACGAACCCGGCAGGAACGAGAAGCCCTTCTGGATATCCGCGTGCGGGCGGGTTGCGTTGATGATGAGAACATAGAAGAAGAACAGGCACAGCGCGCAGAGCAGAATCAGCACCGCATACGCCACGATGCGCCGCGCGGTCAGCACCGCATGAGCGCCGGTCTGCTGGTCTTTTGTCTTGGGCTGCACTTTCATCGTTGCCTGACTCATGCCGCTTTGCCTCCCTTCACAGCCTTCGCCGCTTTCACGGGCTTGGGCTTGCGTTCATCATCGCCGCGCGTCGTGCGCATGATGACCACGCACAGCACCGCGCAGATCACAAACATGATGGCGGACACCGCGCCCGCACGGCCGTAGTTCTTCGACGTGCCGATGAAGTTGTTCAGATACATGACGACGGTCATGGAGGAGCGAACCGGGTCGCCCTTGCCGTTGGTCAAAATCTGCGGAACGTCGAACATCTGCAGGCCGCCGATGAGGGACGTGACGAGCGTGTAGACGAGGATGGGGCGAATCAGCGGCAGGGTAATCTTCCAGAACGTCTGATTCGGGGTCGCGCCGTCAATCTGCGCCGCCTCGAACATGGCGGGGCTGATGCCCATCATCGCCGCCATCAGGATGATGGTGGTGTTGCCGAACCACATCAGGAAGTTCATCAGCGCGACGAGCGAGCGCGTGCCCCAGATATTCGAGAGGAAGCGGACGGGTTCGCCGCCGAGTGCCTGAATCATGTTGTTGACCGGGCCCTGATCAGCGAAGAGGGCGAAGAACAGCATGGCGAACGCGGACGCCATAATCAGGTTGGGCATGTAGATGATGGTCTTGAAGAAGCCTTGGCACTTCAGCTTCAGGCGGTTATCGGTGAACCACGCCGCCAGCAGAAGCGAGAAGAAAATCTGCGGGATGAAGCCCATCAGCCACATGATGATGGTGTTGCCGAAGTATCTGGGCAAATCCTTGGAGAAAACGTACAAGTAGTTCGTCCAGCCGACGAATTTCGGGCCGACCTGAATCAGGCCGCCCTGCTTGAAGAAATACTCAAAGAAGCTGTAATAAATCGTCGAGACGAGCGGATAGAGCTGGAACAGCGCAAACACGATGAAGAACGGCGCGATGAACACATAGCCCCATTTGGCATAGCTGACGGAGCGGACTTTCTTTTTTGCTCCCTGCATCCGGAATCACCAATCCTTCCTACGTTCGTTTGCCCCAATGATGACCTCTGGCATCCGGCGGGCGTGGGGATTTCGCTGCCAGAGGTCACCATTGGAACAGAATACAATTTTCTTCGTAAAGCAAGCAGGGACGGGCGCAATGCCCGCCCCTGCCGCTTGGTTTGTGGTGCGAATTACTCCGCGTCCGGCCACTGGAAGTTCACCAGTTCCGAATACTTTTCGGAGATGATGCTCTCGAACTGCGCCTTGGCTTCGTCGATGGTGGCGTTGCCGTCGAAGTAGTTCTTGAACGCGCCCTGGAAGGATTCGTTCAGACCCTGGTCATAAGCAGAGATGTTGCTCATGTCGATCTTCGGAGCCGCTTCCGCGAACAGCGCGATGTGGTTCTGGCCGCCGAGGAAGGCAGAGGAGTAGTTCTGCGCCAGCTCGTTCATAGCCGCCACGTTGTTGGTGTAGTCCTGCGTGTCCTCGGTAATCTTCTTGGCGATCGCCGCGTCGCAGGTCAGCTTCTGCATAACGTCCTTGATGGTCGCCACGTTGTCGGTGCCGGCAGCCGCGCAAATCCAGGTGCCGCCCCAGTAGTAAGCCTGCGGGCCCTGGCAGACCGCGTAGTCGCCATAAGCGCCGTTGCCGACTTCTTCCTTGCCGCCGTTAGCGACGGAAGTTTCCAGAGAGTTGCCCAGCAGGGTGAAGTTGATGCCCCAAGTGGAGTAGAAGAAGCCGAAGACCTTGCCGGTCGGGCCCTGATCAGCCGCCCAAGTCGCGTCCCACAGGGAGGACTTGTGGTTGTAGCCCTTGTCGGTGTACAGCTTGGTCTGGTCAACCCACTTCATCAGGTTCGCGTCAACGACCACGGTTTCGCCGTCGTCAGCAACCCACGGAGCGGACACGTTGTTGGAGAAGGTGCGGTACGCATCGTCATAGCCGGAGAGCATGTAGTAGCCCTTCGCAGCCGCCTGCTCAGCGACAGCGTTGAACTTGTCCCAGTCAGCCAGCGCTTCCTGCACTGCATCGGGATCGTCCGTGCCCAGCACGTCCTTGGCGATGGAACGGCGATACGCGAACAGGCCGGGGGTCGCCTGCCAGGTGACAGCCTTCAGCTTGTCATCAGCGGAGGTGGCGATTTCCTGCGTGTACTTGTACTGGCCGGCCAGATTTTCGTCCGTCAGGCCGATGTCCGCCTTCACGTCCAGCGTGTAGGGGGAATCGACGTACTTCAAAGCGTAGTCAGCTTCGATCAGGAAGATGTCGATCTTGTCGTCAGCCGCGGCGGATTCCTGCGCGCGCAGGGCTTCGTCCAGCTTGTTCTGGTAGTTGTTGCCTTCGTTCGGGTTGATCGTCCACTTGACGATGGTGCCATCGTTCAGGGTGGTGGTGGACTTATCCTCAGCGATTTCCTTCACTTCGGGATAGTAGGCGTTGAAGCGGCTCTGGAATTCATCGTTCCAGCACCAGACGTTCAGCACCTTGCCCTCGGCGGTTTCCGCCGATGCCAGCGTGGCCGGAACGACCATCATCAGGCACAGAAGCAGAGCGACGAGCTTTTTCATGGGATTTTCCTCCTCTTTAATGGGCGGGTTGTGCCCGCTATATTTCCAGCGGCTTCCCTGCCGCGGGAATACGATGTGGGGTGATTTTTTCCGCCTCCTCTTGCGGAAAAAATCAGCTGTTGGCGGCGTCTGCCTTCACCGGGCAGATGCCCATGGATTCGCCCTCCAGCAGTTTAACCGGAATTGTTGCGGTTTCGCTGCCAGCGGTGCGCGGGTTCTCGATGCGATCAATCAGGAATTCCGCCGCCTGTGCGCCGATGCGCTTGGTATCCTGCTCGATGGTGGTCAGCCGCGGCTGAAGCATCTGCGTCAGGCGGATGCCGTCGTATCCAGCCAGGGACAAATCCTCCGGCACGCGCAGATTCAGCTGTTTTGCTGCCTGCAGCGCGCCCAGGGTCGAGTGGTCGTCCGGCAGCAGGATGCACGTCGGCGGGTCAGGGCGGTTCATCAGGTTCAGCACCGCCTGCATACTCGTGGCGGGGTTGTCGTAGAGCGCCTCGACGACGAAGTCCGGGTTCACATTCAGCCCGTGCTCCTGCATCGCGCGGTAGAAGCCGATGATGCGGTTCTCCGTGACGGAGGATTTTTCGCCGTGGACATACGCGATTTTGCGGTGTCCCTTCTGATAAGCGGCATCCACCAGCAGCTTGAGTCCGCCGATGTTGTCCGACAGCACGCACGAGCGGTTGTTGAAGCTGTGGTCGATGGTGACGACGGGTAAATTGCTGTCCACCAGCTCAATGACCTCCGGCGCGTAGAAATCGGCGCAGACGACGCACACACCGTCTACATTGCGGTATCGGCAGTGCTCCAGATAGGTCATGCCCGTCCACCCGATGTGGTGGTTGATGAAGGTGATGTCGTACCCGCGCTTCTCCCCCGCCGACTTGAACGCATCCAGCACGGAGGCGAAGAAGCTGTGCGTCAGACCCGTGCCGCGCTTTTCTTGGAACAGAACGCCCAAGTTGTAGGAGCGGTTGGTTTTGAGCGTGCGGGCGATGGCGTTGGGGTAATAGCCGATTTCACGCGCCGTGCGCTGCACGAGTTCGCGGGTTTCGAGGCTGATGTCCGCGTAGTTGTTGAACGCCTTGCTGACTGTGGAGATGGACAGGCCGCACTTTGCGGAAACATCCTTGATGGTCACGGCCATGGGCGCCCCTCCTTTCGTCTTTGCTGGAAGCGCCGAGGCGGGTTAGCGTTCTGCTTCCGGGACATGTGATGCTCACGAACCCGTTCGGCTTTTGCTAAACCGGTTTCGTGATGGTTAGAGTATACACCACCTGCGCGAAAAAATCAAGTGTTTTCCTGTGTTTTTTTATAAAAATTTTTTCCGGATTCTCCATTCCTCGCGTTGTAAACGTTTTCATTCCTGTGTTTTCAAGGGTTTGCGGGATTTTTTACGAAAACGTTTCTCATGCTTGCGAAATCGTTTCAGCAGGAAATTTCGGTCAAAAAACGACCATCCAGTCGGATTTGCTGGATGGTCGCAGGAGGGGATTTTCGGTTTTTCGGATTTTGCCGGATGGTGCGCGGGCATTGCGGTCGAAAGCACGCCGTCAGGCTGCACGCGCCCTGATTGCAAATGCGGATGCGCCCGTTCGCCTGCCTGCTCATTCCACTTCTTCCAGCTTCCGCAGTGCCCGCTTCGTGTTCTCTCCCGCCCGAAGCTGCGCCCCGACCCGCCGCGCGTTCGCCGCGTATCGCTGGTAGTCCTCCTCCGGCATCGTGTGAATCAGCTCCGGCAGCTCGCGCAGGCTGTTCAGCGCCACGCCGACCTGCTCCCGCGCCACAAAATCCGCCGCCGCGGCGTTTTTCGCAACAATCACCGGCAGTCCGCCCGCGAGGTATGTTGACAGCTTGTGCGGGCTGTTCAGCAGGGCGTACGCGCCGTACAGGCCAGTCAGTCCGTCAAGGCTGTCGCCGTCCCACACGATGCCGAACGCGCCCGAAATCGTCTCCGGCAGCTTCTCCGGCGCAATTTCGCCGTGGTATTCGATGCGCGTTGAGTCGCTTCCTGCCCAGTTTGTTCCATATAATTGCCATTCCAGCGGCACTTTGCCAATATCTTTCAGGTATCCGCTCTTGTCCGCGGCGAGGTTGCCCGCAATCGCGACCATGCGGCTCTTCTCCCGCACGGGGATTTCCCCTTCTGACAGGCAGTCAAACGCTTCCATCAGAATCATCGGGCACGTCACGCCCACCGTCCGCAGGTAGCTTTCCATCCGCTGACTGTGCACGATGAGCGCCTCGAACCCCGGCAGCAGCAGCTGGTCGCTTCCGCGCGCGGCGCTTCCCCCAATCCGCCGGAGCGAGTCGAGGTCGTGCACGAGCGCGGCGGTTTTCACGCCCTTCCAGCGCAGCAGGTGCAGCGCCAGCCGCGCCACGCCGTAGCCCTTGACCGGGAAATACGGGTACTGCACGAGCAGCAGGTCGCCCTGCCGCATCCGGCAGAACGCGCGAACCCAGTCGCCAAGCGTCTTTGCGCCGACTTGGATAGCTTGCCAGACGCTGCCATTTGCGCTGTCCGGCGCGTGGAGCACGAACGGCGCGTACCCCATTTCAGCGGCGATCTGCTCGATGTCCGCGCGTGCCTTGTTCAGCGCCGGCACGCCCGATGCGCTCGTTTTCGGGGACATCAGGAAGCGCCGCTGAAACCGTTTTCTCTCCGTCAGGGCGATGAGCTTGTCCTCCAGCCGCTGCGCCGCGGTGCCTATGTCGTAGCCCGCGTCGGCGATGGTCTGCGCCTCGTCGCGGCGGATTTCGTGGCGTTCCAGCATGTTCAGCATATGTTCCGCCCAAATTGCCGGATCTTCCGCCGGAATAAACTCCACGTTTCGCGTCAGCTTCGTTTCCCTCGGCACGCTGTCGGATAACAGACACGGCAGCCCTGCCGCCTGCGCTTCCAAAGCCGCCATCCCGAATCCCTCAAAGTGCGACGGCATGACGAACAGGTCGAACGCCTGCAACAGGCGGTTGACGTCATCTCGATTGCCGAGGAAGAGGACTTCCCGTTCGATGCCGAGGGTGACGGCTTTCGCCTCCAGCTCCGTCAAATCCGGGCCATCGCCGACGAGCACGAGCCGCGCTTTCTCCTCGCGCTCATGCAGATGGCGGAAAGCGTCCAGCAAGAAGGTTTGGTTTTTCTGGTACTGTAAGCGCCCAACATGACCAACTACGAGGCAATCTTCCAGCCCATACTGCTCGCGAACCTCGCGCCGAACCTGCTCCGAGAAGCGGAACATCTGCGCGTCGATGGCATTCGGGATGACCTCGCAGGGCAAATCCATGGCAGGGGACGCCCACTTCGCGCTCTCCGTCGAGCACGCCCAAAGGACGTTGGCGTAGCGGCTGAGCGAATGGTGATTGACCCGATGGAGGAAGCCCTGCACATGTCCGATGACTGATTTATCCATATTCTGCGGATTATGGCAGTGCGCGATTCGCACCGGAATGCCCACCTCCGCGGCCTTTTTCAGCGGCGTCATGTCGTTGAACATGCACTCATTGTCCCAGATAATATCGTATTCGTGCCCATGTTCGCGGAAAAAGTCGTTGATTTCCCGATAATAGCGCATTATATCGCTGCTCCGCCGGGTAATTGTGTATATTTTCCCGATTTTTTCCGCTTCTTTTTGGCACGCAATCGGGCTAAAACGGCACAAAAAATCGAATTGAACGCGTTCGCGGTTCATTTTTCCACAATACGCCATTAAAAAGTGCTCAATTCCGCCCGTCGTCGCCGTCCAGCCCACAACAAGCACCCGCAGTGGTTTCATCGTCATACTTCCTTTCATAAGCGAAGGAGACGCGAGGGGACGCTGTCCCCTTCGATCCCCTGCAAGGGCTTCGACCCTTGACGCATTCGCGCGATTTCGTTGGCTACGTTTGCATACAGCTTCCGCGTGCTGATTTTGCGCTGATTTACAATCTGCTGATGTCGATTGGCGAATACGCTGTCTACCATTTTCGCCATCATCGGCGTGCAAGCGCAGATGTGCCATGACTTTCCAACTGATGAAAGCGTCGCCGCAGCGACGGATAAGGTCGTCCCGCCCGCGATAACCCGCAAGTTACTGCTGATTTGCCCCTTGCCGTCCGCAGCGCACCCCGGCGTGAAAAATCTCTTCCTATTGTATTGCACTTTCCGCCAAAGCACACGCCTGCTGATTCTGCCTTCGCCGAATCAGAATCGCCCGCCTTGCCAGCGGATACAGCCCGCACCGCAGCATGAGCAGCACCGCCTGCGCCTTTGACCGCGGCAGCCACCGCACACGGCGCAAATCCGCGCGGAAGGCTTCCCGGCACAGGCGGCGAATCGCCCCGCACTGGCGCAGCCCGTCGCGAAAGCCGCTCTCCTGCACCACCCCGTGCGTCAGCATCAGCAGCAGGTGCATCAAGCGGTACTGCGCCGCCGCATCCGGCATGTCCAAATAGTTTAATACCGGCTGTGCCGTCGTGAGCGTTCGCAGATATTCGCGCACCACGTCTGCCGCGCTGTGCACCGCTGAATCCGCCCGTAAATGGTAGCAATAGGTGTTCACCTGCGCCAGCGAAACGGTTTTCGCGCCGCGAAGCACCCGCATCATCCACTCGCCATCCTCCCCCAGCCGCAGCGATTCGTTGAACTTCTCGTTACATATTTCTCGCCGCAGCAGCCAGCCGTGCGTGTGTAAATGCACGGTTGGATTTCGCAGCGCCAAGTCCAGCATATCACGCGAAGAGAGGGTTTGAACGGTGCATTCCGGCACATTTGACGCTTCCGAACGGGTCACAAGACCCTGAATCGCCTGCGAATCCCCCGCAAGGGCGAGCAGATTGCCGATTGCGTCGGGCAGCAGCACATCATCCGCATCAAGAAAAGTCAGCCACTCCGATGCTGCCGCTTGTAACCCTGCATTTCGTGCAGCAGACACCCCGCGGTTCCGCTGATGAATCACCTCAATGCGCGGATGGTGCGCCAGCTCGTCGCACAAGCGCGCTGTGCCGTCGGTGGAGCCGTCGTCCACAAGGAGGATTCGCACGTCCCCCTGCATGAGTGCGGACGTAACCGCAAGTTCAAGCGTATCAAGTGCATTGTACACAGGGATAATGATATCGACCATCGGATGGCTTCACCTCCCAAAGCGCAAATTTGTAACCATTCGTTATTTCGGCAGCGCTTGTGGCTTCAGCCGCCGCGCCTGTGCATCCACCGCGCCCATCAGCAGGCAGAGCCAATAGAGCATTGGCGAACCCGTCGAAAGCATCGTGAAGCAGTCCACCAATTCGCAAACCAGCAGGTAAATTACCGGGAGGAACAGCATCAGCACCCAAAGCGGCTGATCGCGCTTGGAAATCCGCGCCGTCTGCACAAAGAACATGACGATTACCGCCAGCAGAATCAACAAACCGGGAATCCCCCAGCTGACAAGCGTCTGTAAGTACAGATTGTGCGCATGCTGGAAGTATTTTGTGCCGGGATTTGTGTACAGGTTCATCATTCCAGCCGCCAGCGGCGCGCTTGTGCCCGTCAGCAGCAGATCAGGCTGTGCTTTGAGCAGCCGATATGCGCCCTTCCATATCCCCATACGACCATTGAAAGCGTCGTTCGCTGCAATTGGGCGATGGGTAGGCGTGCCATCCAACGTAACTTTCTGTTCAGCGGATGCTTCCGTCATCAGGTGCGCCGGGAACTCCAGCAGGTTCACGTTGTCCAGCGGGCCGGGCGCGACGGACGGGGCAAGCAGCGTCAACACCCCCGTCAGCAGCCCATAGCAGAGGATAATCCCCGCTGCCATCAGCACAGGAAGTATAAGCCTATGGTTTAATTTCGACGGCATATGCGCCTTCGCACCGAGGAGCGTCCACACGCAGAAGCCCGCCGCGACGCCGAGCGCCACGAACGCCGTCCGGCAATCCGTCAGCGCGAGCGCGCTGCATTGTACCAGAATTGCCATCACACAGGCAATTTTCGCCCGTTTCGTGCGGCTCAGCGCGAATAAAATTGCCGTTAAAAGCACGGTCATGCCCATTTTTGCGGCGGCCGTCGTAACATAAGCGTTCAAATACAGGCGGTGGTCACCGAGGTTCATGCCGATGTACCACGTCCCCTTCATGCTGAAAACGGCGTGACCGCTGATTGCCGCCCACAAGCCGATGGCTGCTTGACAGGTAATTGCGGTCGTCCAGACGGCTATCGTTCCCTTCAAAAACTGCCGAAAACGATTTTCGGTAAGGCAGCCCGGCAGCGGCGCAAGCACAAGGAACGCAATGATGCCCTCCTTGAGGTACTGCCACTCAGCCGCGAGAACATTTTCGCCGCGGATGGCGCTCATCAGCAGCATCCAGCCAAGCCCCGCTGTCATCGTCCAGACAAGCGGGGAGCGCTTTTTCCAGCCCAAAATCAGCGAAAAAATGGCGGCAATGATACCAAAGTCGCCCAGATACGGCATAACGGTGAACGTCCATGAGAATTCGGTCATTCGCGCGAGGTTCCACCAGAGGTAGCCCGCCGCGACGGCCATATAACTCCAGCGGGCAATCCGCCGCCCCGTTTCCTGCTTCATGCGCCACCTCCGCGTTCATTTCAACCTATATTATAGCATTTTTCTGCTGCTTGCGCAAGTGGACGCGTTCTTGCTGAATTTATCACAAATATAGTTATGATTTACGTTCTAATTGGTGATTTATTTCGTAACCATATGTTTCGTAGAACTCGCGTTTCAGCAGCAGAAAATCCTCCATGCGCCGCAATAGCACATACAGCAGCGCCCTATCCTCGAACTCGCCACGCGTTGCGGGAAGCGGCTGACGCTGCATCTCTGCCAGCAAGCCATGCAGTGCGGACAACAACGATGTGCAGTCGTTTTCACGGTCATACTCGGCAAAAATGCGGCCAATCAGCGCCCGAACCTCAGCTTCCTGCGGCGGATGTCCCTGTACTTTTTGTGCGTCCTGCGTGACTTGCAGCAGGATTCTCCGCTGCTGGCGGCGCATGTTGATATAATGAATCTCGCGCGTCGGCGCGTCGGTTAGACTATTTTCGGCGTTTTTCGCGGCACATTCGTCTGCCTGCCGGAGCGTCTCACCCAGCAAAATCAAGGGGTTACGCGCATCCGCCGCTTCCGCAAGCGCACGCAGCGCCGTCCGCATCTGCTCATCCGCCTGACGAAGCAATGCGTTCAGGCGCCTTTCGTCCGGGTGCAGGTGCAGGTTCGTCAGGATGCCGCAGGTTGTGCCGATGAGGAACAACAAACTTTCGTTGCCAATCTGCGTCCATGTCATGCCGCCCGTGCCCATAAAGTGGGAAATCAGCACGGAAATCATCGCCGTCGCGTACCCCCACGAACAGGCATAGCACAGCGACGCGAAAACAAACAGGTAAATTCCGAAAGCAAGCAGCCCATCGCCGAAGAGCGAGAAGCACACGAAAGCGATCAGCAGCGCCGACCCGTACGCCATCAGCCGCCCCAGCGCCACTTTCATTGTCTCGCGCTTCGTACCCATCAGGCTCAAAATCGCGATAATCCCTGCCGTTGCGCTAAACTGCAGGTGTATTGCGCTGGCGACGGCTATCGCGACCGCAGCACTTCCAGCCGCCTTCAACCCGGTCAGCAGAAGTCCGCGCGTTCGGTCAGTGTGCGTTCTTTTCCACATAAACACTCCTCGACGGGAAGGCGAAAGACAGCCCTTCTTCCGCCATCAGATGCATAACCGCAAGGTTAATTCTGCCTTTGAGCGCACGGTAATCGCCGTAACCGGGGGTGTTGACCATCATACGGACGTTGACGTTGATGGACGAATCCGCGAATTCCTCCAGCACCGCCTGCACGCTCTGGCCATCAACGTCCGGATCTGAAACCAGAAGTTTCGTCAGGTCGCGGATGAACTGCTCCACCTGAGGCGCACTCGTGCGGTACTCCAAGCCAATCGTGAACGCCCACAGGCGCTGGGTGCGCGCGTTCGCATTTTGGATGTATTCGGCGCAAACCTTGCTGTTTTCGACGGTAATGAGCACTTGATCAGGCGTGCGAATGCGGGTTGAACGCAGCGAAATGTCCTCGACGGTGCCCTCAACGTCGCCCAGCACGATGTAATCGCCGAGTGAAAACGGGTGCTCCGCAACGAGCGTGATCCCGGCAATCAGGCCGGAGAGCGTGGACTGCGCCGCGAGGGTGATGGCAAGCCCAACGACGCCCGCACCGGCAATCAGGCTTGTGACTGGTACGCCAAGGCCATCCAAACCGACCAGAACCGCCATCACGACGACGACTGTTCGGCATCCGTTCTCGAAAAAGCGTGACAACGTTTCGTAGTTTTCCGGCTGATCAGGGTGCTGATGACGATGCAGCATTTGCCAAATAACCGGGATGGCTTCCCATACGCCCCACGCCACCATCGCCAGCACAAACGCATGGTAGTACGGCATTGCACGGCTGAGCAGAACACGGATTTCGGCGCTCCACGGGATGGTTAGCACCGCCCAACCCGCGAGCGTGACGCGGACGAGCCATGCGGCAGGGCGCAGGAAGCAGCGGAGAAGATGCCCCACAAGCGCTGGAATGCGGTCGCTAATCCGCTTTTTTACAGGCGTCAGGACGCGCTTCAAGAGCGGAACGGCGAAAACGGCTGCCAGCAGAAGAAAACCTGCGAGTAAATAATGCTGGACTTCGGGTGTCATGGCGCGCGTCTCCTTTTAATAGGTAGAAATTACGCAGGAAAGGGGAAGCCATTGCGCTCCCCCTCTGTGCTTACTTGCTCTTTTTCTTGCCGATGGACATGATTTTCTCTTTCCACTGGCGCAGCAGCGACATCCGGTGTCCGCTCTCACGCGGGTCATCGGGAATCTCGTCGCCCGCAACGGATGCGGATACAGATTCTTCTACGTCCGTATACCCCTTCTGACGCAGGCCGTGCCGCGCCGCCGACCGCAGAATGCCGTAAATTGTGGCGAAAATGGGAACGCCAACGACCATACCGACCAAGCCGAAGAGATCCCCGCCGACGACAATCGCGAAGAGAACCCAGAGCGCCGAGATGCCAATCGAATCGCCGAGAATCATCGGGCCGATGAAATTGCCATCCAGCTGCTGGATAATCAGGATCAAAATCAGGAAAATCAACGCCTGCCACGGATCGAGGAAGAGCAGAATCACCGCGCCGGGAATCGCGCCGATGAACGGGCCGAACACGGGGATGATGTTCGTGATGCCGACAATGATGCTGATGAGCGTCGCGTACGACAAGCCGAGGATGTTCATGCTGACAAACGTCAGTACACCAATAATCGCAGAATCGAGGATTTTTCCGGCGAAAAAGCCGCCGAAATTGCGGTTTGCGTCGTGGCAAATCCGCAGGGTCGTCTCCGCGGCGCTCTTCGGCAGGAACGCGCGCGTCAGCACCCGCGCGTGGCGGAGCAGCTTATCCTTCTGCAGGAGGAGGTAGACGCTGCTGGCAATCGCTGTAAAAATGGTCACGACACCCGACGCGACGCCCCCGACGTAGCTGATAATTTGCGGCACGCGGTTCGTAATCGCCTTGACAATCGTGCCAAGCAGGTCGCTCATGCTGGCGTTCAGGTTCTCCACCGCCGTAACCGCAAGGCTCAAATCCACGCCCGGCGTTTCCGCGTCAAGTTCCTTGAGCATATTCAGCAAATTTTGCGCATAGTCGTCGAAATTCTGGTAGAACATGACAACGCTGGCAACCATTTGCGGAATAATCAGTACCATTAGCAGTACAACAATTGCCAAGCCGACAATGTACGCCAACACAATGGCGAGTCCGCGGCACTTTTCGCGTCCGCGGAAGAGGTACTTCATCGCTGCTTTAACAATTGGGTTAAGGCAGTAGGCAATCACCACGCCGCCCGCGAACGGCGCAAGGATGCCCAGAATGCGGTTCGCACCGTTCAGGAAGGACTGCGCGTTGAGCAGCGCCATGTAAAACGCAACCGCAATCAGCGTAATCCCAAGGTAATCGAGGTTGCTCTGCGGCTTTCGGCGCAGCCACTTGTTCTCGTCCATCAAAAATCCCCTCACTCTCTACCTATTATAATAGTGCAGAAACGCCCGGCTGTCAATCGCTTCGATTCATTTTTAACGTTTTTTTCATTTTTCGGACGTGAAAAAGGGCGCATTCCCGCGAATGCACCCCATTCTGACAATTATTGATTTTGTGGATGATGCCGTCCACTGAAATTTAACTTTTCAGCAGAATTTGCTCCACTTCCGCCAGATTTTTTGCTGTATAAGTTGCTTGTTGGCAGCCCGTGTTCTTCCAGTCAACAAAGATACTGTCGATTCCGGCGTTGACGGCAGCGGGGATGTCCGCCGTCGCGCTATCGCCGACCATGACAGCTTCCGCCTTGTCCGTGCAGCCGCATTCGGCAAGGGCAATTTCAATCAGGCGCGGATCGGGCTTGCTGACGCCTTTTTCGCTGCTGATGACAATGTTATCCAGCAGTGGCGTGAACACGCACCGGAAAAGTCGGTTGCGCTGGATGACGCTGTCACCATTGCTGACCAGCACGATTTTCATCTGCCCATGCAGGCGGCGCAAAAATGCCTCCGCACCGGGCATGAGGTCAGCGTGCGTGCCGAGATAGTGGCTGTAGCGCAGGGCGAGGCGGGGCGCGCAGACGTTTTCGGCGGGGTATTCTGCCAGAAGTTGGGCGAAACGGGCGATTTTGAGCGCCGCGTGGGTGGTTTCGCCGCGTTCGAGTGCCTTCCAGAGTGCGTCATTGATGGCGCTGTACCGTGCGCAGACGGCGTCGGTCGGTTCAATCCCGGCCTCGGTGAGCGCCTCGCGGAGGGCGGCGTGTTCGGCGGCGTGGAAGTCCATGAGGGTGTTGTCGTTGTCGATGAGCAGATAGCGATACTTCATAGCAGTTTCTTCCTAAACTTTCGGGTATTTTCGTGCGTTACTCGTCCCGCTCCGGCGTATAGGGCAAGTCGCGGTCGGCATTCTTTTCCTTCAGGTAGTCAATGACCCAAATGTTGCCGTCTGTGCGCATCCGGGTCAGCCCTTTATAACCCAAAAGGTACGAAATGTGCTTCTTGTCGCAGTAGTTGACGCTGCCTTTGATCACGTTCGCCGCGCCGTTGATGAAAATCAGCTGCGGGTTGATGGCTTCCAGGAAGTCATCGCGCAGGCGCACCTGCCCGTGGTGCGGGTACTTGAAGATATCCGCGTTCAGCCCGATTTCCGGCGGATTCGCCGCGAAATACTGCTGCGAACGGTTCTCATTGTCGCCCGCGAGGAGCATCCGGCGGTCGCCGTACTGCACCATCAGCATGGCGGACTAGTCGTTCACGCCCCAGGAGGACTTGCGGTACTGAATGACAGTCATCTTGACGCCGCCGTCCTCCCCCAGCGTGAAGGTATCGCCGTTGGCAATCTGCTCGATGGGGATGTTGTTCGCCTTCATGAATTTAACCGCGCTCTTCATCCGCGCGTTAAAATCTTCTGGAAAGGTAATCAAGAACTTGGAAATCGGCGCGTATTCGTTGACGAACTGAAATCCGTCGATATGGTCATCGTGCGGATGGCTGTTGTAAGCAATGTCGATGTGGTCGATGCCGAGGGTGTCGCAGGCGGTGTAGATGCGGTTGCGCATGGTCGCGTTTTTGGTCGATGCGTCTATCATCATGACCATGCCGTCATAGCGCAGGAGGATGCAGTCGGAGGAGTAAACGCGCGGAAAAACGATTTCGAGAATCTTCGCGCCGTCCTCAAAGTGGTATTCAGCGTCCGGATTTTCAACCAGATTGACAATGACGGGCGTTTCTGCCATCGCGAACGTCGGCAGGAGCATTGCCATCATCAGGAGTAGCAAAAGCAATTTCTGGATTTTCTTCATCGGAGAAGCCTTCCTTTCCTGTACTTCCCTTCCATTGTAGGCAATCGGGCAGGGTTTGTCAAGTCGCCGCGAAGATTATTACAAATCAACCGCCGGTTATTCTTCCATCATCAGATTCTGCAAAATCCACACCTGCCCGTCGGTTTTCAGCAGCAAGCCGCATTCATCCGTGTGCGCGGCGGGAATCGCCATGGCGTCCAGCTGCGCAAGGGCGTACGGCGCGCGGGTCGGTTTGGCGGTGATGATGGTGAGTTTGGGCGCAATAGTGGTCAGAAGCGCCTGATTCATGGCGGCATGGCCGTGGTGCGGGTACTTGAGGATATCCGCGTGCACATCGTCGCCGGAATCAAGCAGCGCCTGCTGACCCATGCTTTCGAGGTCGGCGAGCATCAGCATCCGGGCATCCCCCAGCGTCACGAGGGCAAGCAAGGAGCGATTATTAACGGTCTTGCCGGTATTTTCCGGAAGAAACAGCGTGATTTGCGCTCCTCCGAGCGTCAGCATTTGCCCATCCGATGCATTTTCGATCGGCACGCCGCATTCCGCCATGACAGCGAGGGTATGCTGCATCTGCGCATTTTCGTTCGCGGGGAACGACGTGAGGAAGCGCCCAATCGGCATCCGGCGGGCGATGGCCTCGAAGCCGGGCTGATGGTCGTGGTGCGGATGGGTGGCGACGACCCAATCCAGCCGCGTCACGCCGAGGGCTTCCAGCGCGGTCTGAACGGCGGATTCCTCCGCGTATCCGCCCGCGTCAATCATCCCGGCGTGGCCGTCGCAGACGAGAATGGCGGCATCGGCGAAGGTCATCTGGGGAAAAGCGACGGTGAGGACGGCTGCGTCGGACGGAAAGCGGGCGTCGGCGTCGTGGGCGCGGAGGTCAAGGACAGGGACATCCGCGTGCGCAGCGGACGAGAAAATCAGGAGGATCAGGAGAATAGAAATTAACTTACGGGTCACTTTTTGTCCTTCTTGAGCGCCTTGCGCTTCTCTTCGAGACGGTCAAGTTCCTGCTGGAGCTTCTCGCGTTTTTCGCGCATATTCGCCTGCAATTCGTCGTGCTTCGCCTTCAGGCGGGCAAGGTGCGCCTTATTGTAGAATTGAACTTCCGGGAAAGCGTGCAGCGGGTGGCGGAGCAGGAAGCCCTGCGCCATGAGCGCCTCGCGAACCGCCTTGGTGATGGCTTCGGTGTTGTCCGCGCGGACGGATTCTGCCGCGCCGCGAATCTTTGTCAGCACGCCCGCGGAAATCGCGACGTCCGCAATCAGCAGCGCCGTCAGCGTGATGGTAATGACATCCAGCCAGACAGTCGGAATTTTGGCGAACAGCCCAAACGCAAAGGGCTTCAGCACCTTGACGACGAGCACGCCCATCACCCCGAACGCCAGCAGGTTGCTCGCGCACACGCGCCCGTTGATGTTGAAGCGCTTCTGGGAGTAGTCCCACCAGCGCGCGTGGAACAGTTTTTCCATCAGCCAGCTGGTGATATATTCCAGCGTGCCGCAAAGGACGAGGGCAAGCAGGAATGTCGACTCGACCTGCGTTGTCCACAGGGGCAGAAAGTACGCCATCAGCACAGCGCCTGTGCCATAAATTGGACACAGCGGGCCGAGCAGGAAGCCGCGGTTGATGAAGCGCCCGAACTGCACGAGCTTACAGGTAACCTCCATGCACCAGCCCAAGAAGGAGCAGGCGAAGAAGAGGAGGACATACATTTCAATTTCTATCCACAAGGCGGTGATTCCCCTTTCGATATGGGTTCATAAGTGAATCATAGCACAAGACGAGGGATTACGCAAGGGGGGAGACGAGGGGCTTTGCCCCTAACCCCAGCAGGGCGCTGCCCTGCACCTGCCAAAGGGTCTTCGACCCTCTGGACTCCCTTTTCGCGATTCAGTTGGTGACGTTTTCATACTACTTGCGCGTGTTGATGCGGGGTTTCGCTCCTGCGGGAGCGACCAGAGGCGTTGCCTCTGGACTCCACAAGGGACTTCGTCCCTTGACCCTTTCGCGCGATTCGGTTGGTGACACTTTCATACTACTTGCGCGTGCTGATTGAGGGGAACGACCTCATCCGTCGCTGCGGATGAGGTCGGGTTCTGCTGCAATCAAGACAAAATCTCCCGGAAGGTCAGCCCCTCCGGGAGAAAAAAGCGTCTTAGGTTAAATATCCTCGTCATCCGCCGGGGAATCCTTCTCGTCCTCCCCGCCCAGATCCATGTCCAAATCGCTGCCGCTTGCGTCCTCTTCGGCACGGCGAAGCAGCTCCTGAACTGCCTGCGATTCAGCCGCGTCCGACGTGTCGAAGCCCTCGGCGCGCGCTTCGGCGGCATCCGCATCAGCAGCATTCGCGGGCGCGTCAGGCTCTTCGTCGCGCTCAGCGCGGGCAACGGCGATGACGTGGCTGCCTTCCTGCAGCTTCATCACGATAACGCCCTGCGTGTTGCGGCCGCAGACGCGGATGTCCTCGGCGCGGGTGCGGATAATCGTGCCGTCGTCGGTGATGAGCATCAGGTCTTCGTCCGGCTTGACCATCAGCAGCGCGGCAAGGTCGCCGGTCTTGTCGGTCAGCTTTGTGGCGATGATACCCTTGCCGTTGCGTCCCTGCTCACGGTACTCGTCGGGATTGGTGCGCTTGCCGTAACCCAGCGTCGTAATCGCCAGCACGTCCGCGCCCTGCTCCAGCGGCACCATATCAATGATGATATCGTCGTCATCCAGCCGCATGGACTTCACGCCCATCGACGCGCGTCCCATCGGGCGGATATGGCGCTCGCTGAAGCGGATTGCCATGCCCTTGCGGCTGCCCAGCAGAATTTCGTCGTCGCCGCTGGTCAAATCCACGCCAATCAGCTCGTCGCCTTCCTTCAAATTGATGGCAATCAAGCCGTTCTTGCGCAGGTTCGCGAACTCGCTGTACGGCGTTTTCTTAATCATCCCGTCGCGCGTCGCCATGACGAGGTTGTGTTCGCCCGTCGCGCCCGGCACAGGAACCATGCACGTCACCTTTTCATCCGACGCAATCTGGATGAGGTTGATAATCGCCGTGCCGCGCGCGGTGCGTCCAGCTTCCGGAATCTGGTAGCACTTGAGCATGTACACGCGCCCCATGTTGGTAAAGAACATGATTTCGTCGTGTGTGGAGACGACGCGCATCTGCACGGCGAAGTCCTCTTCCTTCGTTGTCATGCCGGTCACGCCGCGTCCGCCGCGGTTCTGCGCGCGGTAGATGGATTTCGGCGTGCGCTTGACGTAACCCTGCCGCGTCAGCGTGACGACCATGTCCTCCTCCTGAATCAGGTCTTCCACGTCGATTTCGCCGTCGATGGTGGTCAGCTCCGTGCGGCGCGGGTCAGCAAATTTATCGCGGATGGCGCTGATTTCGGTCTTGATAACCTCCATCAGCAGGTGTTCGTCCGCCAGAATCGCCTGGAAGCGGGCGATTTCCTTCTCCAAATCATCGTATTCCTGCTGGAGGCGGTCGCGTTCCAGACCGGTCAGGCGCGCCAGACGCATGTCCAGAATCGCCTGCGCCTGCTTGTCGGAGAAGTCGAACCGCTCCATCAAGGTCGTTTTCGCGGTGTTGGGGTCTTTGCTGGCGCGGATGATGGACACAATCTCGTCGATGTGGTCGAGCGCCTTCAGCAGACCTTCCAAAATATGCGCACGGGCGAGCGCCTTGTTGAGGTCAAAGCGCGTGCGGCGGGTGACAACGTCCTTTTGATGCTCCAGATAGTAGTACACCATATCGCGCAGGGAGAGGATTTTCGGCTGCCCGTTGACCAGCGCGAGCATGTTCGCGCCGAACGTCTCCTGCATCGACGTGTGCTTGTAGAGCGTATTCAGGATAACCTGCGGGTAAACATCCTTCTTCAGTTCGATGACGATGCGCATCCCCTGCCGGTCGGACTCATCGCGGATATCGCTGATGCCCTCAATGCGCTTGTCGTGCACAAGTTCGGCAATCTTCTCCACCAGCTTCGCCTTGTTGACCTGATACGGGATTTCCGTCACGACGATGCGGCTGCGGCCGTTGGGCATTTCCTCGATGTTGGTTTTTGCGCGCACCTCAATGCGCCCATGCCCCGTGTAGTAGGCTTCGCGGATGCCGCGTCTGCCGAGGATGATGCCGCCGGTCGGGAAATCCGGGCCTTTGATATGCTGCATCAGGTCGTCGATGGTGCAGTCCGGGTTGTCAATCATGCAGATAACGCCGTCGATGACCTCGCCGAGGTTATGCGGGGGGATGTTCGTCGCCATGCCGACGGCAATGCCGCTGGAACCGTTGACAAGCAGATTCGGGAAGCGGCTGGGCAGCACAGCAGGCTGCATGAGCGTTTCGTCGAAGTTGGGGTAGAAATCGACCGTGTCCTTCTCGATGCCTTCGAGCAGGTAGGGGGTCAATTTCGTCATGCGGGCTTCGGTGTAACGCATGGCGGCAGCGCCGTCGCCATCCACCGAGCCGTAGTTGCCCTGCCCGTCCACGAGGGTATAGCGGATGTTGAAGGGCTGCGCCAGGCGCACCATGGCATTGTAGACGGAGGAATCGCCGTGCGGGTGGAATTTGCCCAGCACGTCGCCGACAAGGCGCGCGGATTTGCGGTACGGCTTATCGGGCGTCATGCCGAGTTCTTCCATATCGTAGAGGATGCGGCGGTGCACAGGCTTCAAGCCGTCGCGCACGTCCGGCAGCGCGCGGTCGATGATGACCGCCATTGCGTAGGAGATGAACGACCGCTTCATCTCCTTTTCCAGATTCACCGGGATGAGTTTGTCCTGAATGCTGCTCATAATTTCTCTCCGAACTGTTCAGGTTTTCTGTCTGATAATTGCTTGTTGTATAATGCGCACGGGGAACCAGCCGCAGCGGGCGGAAGAGGTTCTCATTGCGCGGATGCGGTTACACATCCAAATCCTTGACCAAATCCGCGTTCTCCTCGATGAACTTCCGCCGCGGCTCAACCTGATCGCCCATCAGCAGCGTGAAGATTTCATCCGCCGCCATTGCGTCCTCCGGCGTAATCTGCATCATCGTGCGGGTTTCGGGGTTCATGGTCGTCTGCCACAGCTGCTCGGCGCTCATTTCGCCCAAGCCTTTGTAGTGCTGAATATCCGGCTTCGGGTCGCGCCCGATTTCGTCCAGCAGCTTTTGGAGTTCGTCGTCATCGTAGACGTACTTTTCCATTTTGCCCTTCGTCACCTTGTACAGCGGCGGCATGGCGGCGTACACATAGCCCTTTTCCACCAGCGGCCGCATGTAGCGGTAGAAGAACGTCAGCATCAAAATGCGGATGTGCGCGCCGTCCACGTCCGCGTCCGTCATGCAGACAATGCGGTGGTAGCGCAGCTTGCTTTCGTCGAACTCATCGCCGAAGCCGCAGCCGAACGCCGTCAGCATACTCTTGATTTCGTTGTTGCCCAGCGCCTTGTCCAGCCGGGTTTTTTCGACGTTGAGGATTTTGCCGCGCAGGGGCAGAATCGCCTGAAAATGGCGGTCGCGTCCTTCCTTGGCGCTGCCGCCTGCGGAGTCGCCCTCGACGAGGAAGATTTCGCACTTGCTGGGGTCGCGCTCGGAGCAGTCCGCCAATTTACCCGGCAGGGACGCCGATTCCAGCACCGTCTTGCGGCGGGTAGCCTCGCGCGCCTTGCGTGCTGCCTCGCGCGCGCGCTGGGCGCTCACGCAGCGGTCAAGAATCGTCCGCCCGACAGACGGGTTCTCCTCCAGATAGGTGGACAGCTCCTCTTTCACAAGGTCGTTGACCACGCCGCGAACCTGCCCGGAGCCCAGCTTCGATTTCGTCTGGCTCTCGAACTGCGGGTCTTCCATTTTGACGGACACAACCGCCGTCAGGCTTTCCTTCGCGTCCTCCGCCTTCAGGTTCGGCTCGTTGTCGCGCAGGAGCTTATACTTGCGGCCGTAGTCGTTGATGGCGCTCGTCAGGGCGGTGGTGAAGCCCGTGAGATGTGTGCCGCCGTCGGGGGTCGCGATGTTGTTGACGAAGGTGTAGATGTTTTCGGCATACGAGTCGTTGTACTGCATGGCGACTTCCACGAGGATGCCGTCCTTCACGCCCTCGGTATAAATCGGTTCAGGGAACAAAACTTCCTTGTTGTGATTCAGATACTTGACGAACTCGCGCAGCCCGCCTTCGTAGAGGAAATCCTCCGTCACGGGCGTTTCGCCGCGCTCGTCGGTGAAGGTGATGTGGATGCCCTTGTTCAGGAACGCCATCTCGCGCAGGCGCTTCTTCAGCACGTCAAAATCAAACGTGACGCCGCGCTCAAAGATGCCGTCGGGGTTGTCGTCGCTGATGACGTCGGGCAGGAAGCGAATCGTCGTGCCGGTGCGGTCGGTTTCGCCGATGACGCGCAGGTCGTAGAGGTACTTGCCGCGCGCGTACTCCTGCTGATAAATTTTCCCATCCTGATAGACCGTCACGGACAGCGACTTCGACAGCGCATTGACCACCGACGCGCCCACGCCGTGCAGGCCGCCGGACACCTTGTAGCCGCCGCCGCCGAACTTGCCGCCCGCATGCAGCACCGTCAGGCAGACCTCGACCGCCGGACGCCCCATTTTCGGGTGGATGCCGACAGGGAAGCCGCGCCCGTCGTCGCGGACGGAGACCGAGCCATCCTTGTGCAGCGTCACGTCGATGCGCTTGCAGTAGCCCGCCAGCGCCTCATCCACGGAGTTATCCACAATTTCGTACACCAGATGGTGCAGTCCGCGGCTGTCCGTCGAGCCGATGTACATGCCGGGGCGCTTGCGGACCGCCTCCAAGCCCTCCAGCACCTGAATCTGCTCCTCGCCGTATTCGCTCTTGACCTGCGTCGCTTCTTCAATCTGCTGTTCGATTTCTTCCTCCGTCCGGTGTTCGAGTTCCTGGTCGTTCAACATGCTTGCACCTCACAAAAATCAATAAACGGCGGATTTTTTCCCACGCCGCGGAAAACCGTAAAATCAGGGGCATTTGCCCTTGCCCCGCCATCCGGGAGGGGGACACGCGCGTCGGGGTACTTCGCGTCAGCGGGCGCACAAGCCGCGTCTACGCGCGCCCCACCGTCGGATTCCCCCGCTGTTGACTCTTCCCCAACATATCTATTATAGCACTTTCCGCCCCAAAAGAAAAGGGTTTTCCTTCATTATTATTGTGTTTTGCTTCGGAAGGGGGGGAAATGTTGTTTTCGGTCAAAGCACTTCGGTTCTGTAACGATAAAAACCAAGTAACAGGAGTGTGCACAGCGAAGGGGTCGAGTTGTTGACGTTTCTCACAACGTCATCGTTCGCGAAGAGG
>OGYO01000255.1_pt1 | contig 26858 bp, 17 predicted proteins | sample 1576561 | NCBI WGS metagenome assembly OGYO01 (sample SAMEA3541507, study PRJEB24748) | human gut metagenome | biome: human gut; feature: human-associated habitat; material: faeces | place: China | collected 2012 | reverse complement strand
ATCATAGATCGGCTGCACCAATGATTTTTTTGTCATCTTTTTATTTCCGACAAGCCAGGCTGCCGCTGCTGCTGTAATCGGTACAGTCAAAACTACACCGAGCGTTCCGGAAAGCCCCTGCATGATCTCCGTGACAATCACATAGGAATTGATCAGCTGATTATAACTTAAATTATATGCATAATTGACCACAAGGGTAGATAATGCACCCCCAACATAAGCAAAAATCAGAGTATTTGCCATCGTTCCCATCATATCGCGCCCCACACGGATACCGGATACAAACAGATCTTTCCCACCCAGCTTGGGATTTCGGTCATACAGCTCCTGAATGGTAGAGGCAATCGACATTCCAACATCCATCGTTGCTCCAAGTGCTGCTATGATAATTCCGGCAAACAGAAGCTGCCCGATCTTTATATGTGTATTCTGTGCAACATAGTTCAAGGTTTCAATATCTGACACATTGTAACCAGTGATGCCTGCAGCTTTACCGAACAGAATGGCCGCAATCGCTGCTATGATAACGCCGCTGACCGTACCGATTACAGCAGACGCTGTTTTTTTGGAAACCCTACCTAAAAGCCACAGCGTTAATAGTGTTGATAACAAAACAACTACAATGGTAATTCCAATTGGTGATACTCCCTGATACATCAGTGGAAACATCAGATAGATGATACAAACGCCGGTAAATACCAGACTCGCGATGGCTTTGATTCCTTTCTTTCCGCCAATGACACAGACAATCAGACAGAAAAACAAACCAAACAGATAAATTGCTGCGGTCCGATCCTTACTGTAGACAGTCACTACATTATTATCTCCTGTCGTACTGACGATTACGATCACGTGCGAACCAATCTGGCAGTTTTCCATTCCAAACAGAGAACCACTCGGATTCACTGCATCCAGTTCTTCTCCGGTATGCGCTCCGGATTTTATCTGCACACGCACTTCCTGTGTTCCATAACGCTGCCCGTCTTCCGCCAGATTATCCTTTGTAATTTTTGTCACGATGGCTTTTTCGTAACTTTGGCCTTCCGTGGAAATCAAAGGTACTTTTTCGAATTGATTTACTTTTCCCAACAAGAGCAGGAACCCCAAAAGGCACAGGGTTCCTACTAAAAATTTCTTCCAGTTTTTCTTCATTGTTATTTAGCTGCTTTCTTTACTGCTTTCTTTGTAACAGTAATTGTAATTATTTTACTTGCTGCCTGATACTGGCTGGTTGCTGCTGCCTTCACCGTAATTGTAACCTTTCCGGCCCTTTTTACGGTAACTTTTCCGTTTTTATCAACAGTTGCAACCTTTTTGTCGGAAGATGTATAAGTAAGCGCCGTTTTGGCTTTTGCATTTAAGGAAAAGGCTTTGTCTCCTACGTTTTTCTTGTAAGAGTTCTTCGCCTGTACCGTCTGTTTTACGGCATCTTTTACAATCGTATAGGTTGTTGATCCCTGTAACTTCTGTCTGGTTGTTGCATCATAAGTTGTAACAGAAAACTTCTTGTCAGTTACCTTTACTACCGAATAGGTTGGTGTCCATGTCTGGCTTCTCTCGGAAATATAATCCTGCTTGGAAGCAATCAGGTTATAGAATTTTGATCCGGTTGCAGAGTTTGCCTCTAAGTATACGGTTCCTTCCGGATTGGTAACAGTTCCGCCAACAGTCTTATTCACAATCTCATAGCAGTTGTTCTGTGCCTGATATGCACTGTCCTGTTCTGCTTCTTCTACGGATTTATATCCATAAGCACTGTAAGAAGTATGATCTTTTCCATCTCCCTCAAGCTGGAAGGTTCTGGAATATGTATGGTCATGTCCCTGCATCACCACATCAATCTTGTATTTATCCAGCAATGGTGTAAGCTGGGTACGAAGTACCATACCATCGGAATCAGAATGATCGTAGCCGCTGCCGTATATATCCTGATGGAATACCACAATTCTCCATTTGACATCTTTGTTCTCATCAATTGCTTTTTTCATGACATTCTCATGCGTTGCACAGTTATAATTGTTTGTATCAAGCACGATGAACAAAACATTTCCATAGCGATAATAATAATCGGTTCCTGCCTTTGTTTTTCCCTGAATATAATTGGTATCGGTATCGGAAAAAGCATTCGGATTGTTAAAATGCAGGCTGTACTGGTTGGAAACGCTGTCATGGTTACCAATGGTGGTTGCTACCGGAAGAAAAGTCAGTGCCTTGGCTCCAAGATATCCTGCATACTCCCGCTCGTTGCTTCCGTAATTCACCTGATCTCCTGCGGATACGAGAAAACTAACATCGGAATGATCTTCGAGTGCCTCATTCAACACATTGTTCCAGTTATAGCTGTCATTTCTTGCTGCAAGATTCTTTTCTGGAGCAGAAGTTACAACATTTCCTGCATTCTCCATCTTTTCATTCTCACTGCTGGTCTGCCCTTTGGAAGCACCGATCTGCGGATCTCCGACATACAGAAATGAAAATTCATCAAAAGCCTGTGTGGTATAGTGTTGTGTATCCTGCCATGCTCCATCCTGAAATACCTGATAATAATATGCGGTATTTTCTTTCAGTCCACTTACAGTCACTTTATTGGAAAAATACTTTGTGTCATCTATGGTTACAGCTTCGGTCTGCGCTCCGGTGAATTCTGTTGCTCCATCCATGTTCTGTTTTGTGGAAATTCTCACCTTTGGAGTCTCAGCCGTTTTGCTGTACCATGCATAATTTAATTTGGTCTCATCTGCACCCGGAGTTAATGATACATGTTCATACTGGCTGCTGTAAGAAGCCCAGTTCTTTTTCCAGTTGCTCCATTTTGTGGATTCCTGGGATGCATCATTCCAATGTTCCGTTGCTGCTGCAATCTTTGTCGGGATACCAGTGGCAAACATTCCTGTCAATACAGCGGTGGAGAGAACTCCTGCTGTAAGTTTCATCACATTTTTTCTCATAATTCTTTTGTTCTCCTTGTGAAATCTGTAAGATTTATTACAGGATTTATAATAAACGGGTTATGTAAGATGTACTATCCGGTTTCTGTAATCCTTTTGTAAAAACAAAAAGAGTGGATGCTTCGGAACATCCACTCCACATGCCGGCTATGCCATGCCGTTTACGGTTTTATATTTATAGAGCATCTCCGCGTGGTTTTGTTCTTCCACCTGGATATCTGCCAGAAGTTTGCGCACATCGGAATCTCCAAACGCAAAAACATCGGTATTATAGGTCCCGGACACCATTTTTTCGGAACCGATACTGTCCGTGGCAAGGAAATTATCGTTTTTCTTATCTTCCGGATTGGTCATGGAATCATATGTTGCCTTTGGCTCATACATCTTTCCATCCCTGTCATTGACGTTACAGGATGGGACGCTGCCTTTCATGACCTGTTCCAGAGACTCCACATGCTTCTGCTCCTTTTTTTCCAGATCGGCAAACAAATCCCGAAGTACCGGGTCTTTTGCTTCCTGTCCGTAACGTTTGTACTTCTCCACGCAGGACAGCTCCTGTGTGTGCAAATCCTCAATTGTAGCCATCTCTTTTTCTGTTAAAACCATGGTTTATACCTCTTTCTTTCCATAAAATAATCTTGTTGATTACAGAACATGAACACTCCGCAACCTTCTCCTCTAGTATCTGTAAAAAAATGCAACACATACCTGGTAAAATTTCGTCAAAAGGGCTTGAAACTTCTCACAACAGATTGTATAATTTCGTTTGTATTTTATACAATGTTTACAAAAAGGTGGATTATTTTATGGAAGAACGAGAAAAATTAAAATCCCGTCTGGGATTCATTCTCCTGTCAGCCGGATGTGCGATCGGAATCGGAAACGTATGGAAATTTCCATACACTGCCGGACAGGGCGGAGGCGGTGCCTTTGTGCTGTTTTATCTGTTGTTTCTGATTATTCTCGGACTCCCGATCATGACGATGGAATTTGCGGTTGGGCGTGCCAGCCAGAAAAGTCCGGTCAAAGCCTACCATGCACTGGAAAAACCCGGACAGAAATGGCATATCCACGGGATTATCACATTGATCGGCTGCTATCTTCTTATGATGTTTTATACAACGGTCACCGGCTGGATGCTTCATTATTTTTATATGACGGTCACCGGACAGTTTCAGGGACTGGATGCCGATGGTGTATCCGGACAGTTTACCACAATGCTGAGCAAACCTCTGACCATGGGCTTCTGGATGGTGGTAGTTGTTTGCGCCGGCGTATTTGTCTGCTCCCGTGGACTGCAGAACGGTCTGGAAAAAGTAACAAAGGTCATGATGACTTCTTTGCTTATCATCATGATCATTCTGGCGGTCAACAGCTTTTTTATGGATGGTGCAAAAGAAGGCCTTGCCTTTTATCTGATCCCGGACTTTGAACGGATGAAACAGATCGGTATTGCAAAAACCATTACGGGTGCCATGAACCAGGCATTTTTCACGTTAAGCCTTGGCATCGGCGCGATGGCAATTTTGGGAAGTTATATCGGAAAGGAACGCTCTCTGCTTGGTGAATCGGTAAATATTGCCATTCTGGATACGTTTGTTGCTATCACCTCCGGACTTATCATTTTTCCGGCATGCTTTACGTTCCATGTTGACCAGACTTCCGGACCAAGCCTGATTTTTATCACCCTGCCGAATATTTTTAACCATATTCCGCTTGGCAGACTCTGGGGAAGCCTGTTCTTTTTGTTTATGTTTTTTGCAGCGTTTTCCACAATCCTGGCAGTATTTGAGAACATCATCTCCTGCGGTATGGAACTGACCGGATGCAGCCGCCAGAAATCCTGTGCCGTTAATCTGGTACTGATCATTGTACTCTCCCTGCCATGTGTACTCGGATACAATGTATGGAACTGGAAAGGTTTTTCAATCTTTGGCGGGTCTGTGCTTGACCTGGAAGATTTTCTGGTAAGCAACCTGTTCCTGCCTCTCGGTTCCCTGGTATATCTGCTGTTTTGCACAAGCCGCTACGGCTGGGGCTGGAAAAACTACACAACCGAAGCCAATACCGGAAAAGGATTAAAAATTAAAAACTGGATGCGCGGCTACATTACCTATATTCTGCCGCTGATTGTGCTTTTTATCTTTGGATTTGGCATTTATGATAAATTTTTTACAAACTAAGGAGGATTTCTTATGTATCACGCAAATGAATCACGTTACGAAACCATGAAATACCACCGCTGCGGCGACAGCGGACTGATGCTGCCGGAAGTATCTTTGGGCTTCTGGCACAATTTCGGAGATACCGGTGTTTATGAAAATATGAGACAGATGTGCTTTACGGCATTTGACCACGGGATCACACATTTTGATCTGGCAAACAACTATGGACCGCAGCCGGGCAGTGCGGAGGAAAATCTCGGGAAGATCCTTCGGGAAGAATTTTCTTCCTACCGCGATGAACTGATCATCAGTTCCAAAGCCGGTTTTGACATGTGGCCGGGACCTTATGGAAACTGGGGCAGCCGCAAGTACCTGATTGCCAGCCTTGACCAGAGCTTAAAACGACTCGGTCTGGACTATGTGGATATTTTCTATCACCACCGCATGGACCCGGATACACCGCTGGAGGAAACCATGGGTGCACTCGACCAGATCGTGCGAAGCGGAAAAGCACTGTATGTCGGTCTGTCCAACTACGACGGGGAAACCATGAAACGCGCAGCTGCCATCTTAGAAGATCTGCACTGCCCGTTTATTATCAACCAGAATTCCTACAATATCTTTAACCGTACCATTGAAGAAAACGGTTTAAAACAGGCCGCAGCAGATGGGAAGAAAGGAATTATTTCTTTCAGCCCGCTCGCGCAGGGTATGCTGACCGACCGCTATCTAAACGGTATTCCAAAAGACAGCCGTGTCAACACGGACGGACGTTTCCTGCATGCAGATCAGTTTGATGAAAAGCGGATGGCAAGTATCCGGAGCCTGAATGAGATTGCGGCTGCCCGCGGTGAAAGCCTCGCGCAGATGGCTCTTAAATGGGTGATCCGGGACGGTGTGGTTACTTCCGTTCTGATCGGAGCTTCCCGCCCGGCACAGATTCTTGAAAATCTGAAAGTGTTAAACTCTGCTCCGTTTACGGAGGAAGAATTGGAAAAAATTGATCAGTGTGCACTTTCTCTCTAGGTAAAACAAAAACCCCGGATATTTATTTCCGGGGTTTTGTCTTTTCCTGCATCTGCTATTTGACTTTGACTTTTAATTTTAAAACTTTGGTCTTTCCATTGTTTAAGGTTACTGTCACGCGAATGGACGCAGTTCCTTTTTTGTTCGATTTTATGGTACCCTTCTTGTTTACAGATGCAATTTTTTTGTTATTGCTCTGATAAGAAATGCTTTTTACATTGTCCATATTTAAGGTGGCTGCCAGAGAAACCTTCTTTTGTTTTCCCTTCTTCACCTGAACGGTTTTATTCTTCAATGTAACCGTTTTTAATATTTTCGTTGTGACCTGATCCATATCTTTCTGATCCATAAGGACATAATCCTTATTGGAATCTGCTGAAAAATTCACATTTCCGGCTTTTGTAACCGTATAACTCTTGTCGTTTACAAGGACATAGGCACCTGTCTTTTGATCTTTTGCACACACATACAGCTTGTTTCCGGTCTGTATGTCTGCTGTATTTACGGTCAGTGTATAGCTTACGTTGCCAGCCGGATCGGTGACCTGGATCGTCACATCTGTGTGTTTTCCATCGTTTTCTTCCAGTATCTGATTTATCAGATCAGCGGTCACCGTTGTTTTGATGGCTTTATTTTTCCGGGTTCCGGTAACGGTTACGGTTGCTGTATTTTGTCCGGCCGCGTTTCCATCGGACGGTGTTTGTGTACCAGCTGTATTTCCGTCAGACGGAGTTTCTACATCGGTTTTGTTTCCGTTGGACGGTGTTCCCCCTCCGGCTGTGTTACCACCCGAAGTATTTCCGCCACCAGAACTTCCTCCGGAAGATGAGCCACCTCCGGTTGTTCCACCACCTCCGGAAGATGAGCCGCCTCCGGTTGTTCCACTTCCTCCGGAAGATGAGCCGCCTCCGGTTGTTCCACCGCCTCCGGTGGAACTGTCCTCTTTGATTGTAACGGTCGCGGCTTCACTTGTCACTGTTTCGTAATAAGTCTGTCCATCCTTATCATCCGGCTCATATACTGCCTTAAACTGATAAGAACCGCCACGTTTTAAGCCTGATACAACCGTATCGGCTTCCCCATATACGAGTTTTTCCTGTGCCTTTATTATGGTTCCGTCCTGATAAAAAGAAATCGAACCAAGCGGAATACTGCCATTTCGGACTCCATCTACCTTTGCATACAGATGTACGGAATTACCGTTTTCTGTCTCTGCCGTAAGACGAATCGATGGTTTCGCCGCTGTAATGGTAAAGGTTCCGACTTTTTCCGCTATCACATCGTACTGGTTTCCAGTTACTTTAAACCACACCTCATAGCTGCCCGGCTGCACCGGAACAACATTTTTCCCATCCTGCCGATAGAAAACTTCAGGCTTTACCTGCGAATCTACCGTCTGTCCGTTGTCCGTTCGGACTACATTTACCGTGGAAACAAGGCAGCTCTGTTTCAGCCCTGTGTACGCAGCTGTCTGCTGGATGGTATCATACTGCATCTTTACGGCAATTGGATTTACCGTCACGGTTTCGTTTGCCTGGGAAGGAAGTGCCCTGTAGTTTTCATTGGCTGCTCCTGCACCTGCATAAGAAACTGTAATTGCATTTTCTCCCATATGAAATCCGTTTGTCTCTGAAACCGGAATCTTTATGGCTGCCTCTCCGTTTTGAAGCGTGATGCCGAATACTTCATAAGGGGTCTGGTTAATGTATACCGAAAAACCAGCAGACGGCACGTTCTGTCCCTGTAAGCTGCTATCTGTATAGACCGTCTGCACGGTAAGATTCAGTTCATCCTGCATGGACACGGCCGTTGGTAATCCATTTATCGTAGTGGTTGTTTCCTTTGAAGTAGCCGTCGAACCGGATGTATCCGGATCTTTGTTTACAATCAAAACTACCTTCTGCTCAATTTGTTCATCTGCTGAAAATGGACGGATTGTGATGTAGTAGGTTCCCGGTTCTGGCAGTTTCAGTTCGCCACTAGTAGCATCATCATAAAATTCCGGTGTAATTGTATGTACCCCGTCCTGATTTGTCTCCGGATGAAATGCCAGTCTAAGATCCGAAACATTGGCATTTCCATCATCACCAACCGTTGAATAATATATATGATTATTGAACTCTACTTCGTATGTAAGTGGAACCTGATATAAAGTTTTCCCATTTTCGGGTGTCCCTTCCTGCCATTCCACATCCAGATAATACGATTTATCACTACTCATAATATTTGAAACATTCGCCAAAAGTACAGGATTTTTTACTGTAACATTTTTTACCGCAACCGGTCCATCCCCTGACAACTCACTGGTTTTCCAGATTTCTCCATTTCCAGACGATGTCCGTTCCAGTGTCATTCCCGCCTGTCCGTCTGTCGGTGTAAAAGAAACCGCCGTATCCGCAGCCCTTCCAAGTTCCAGATAGGTGTGACCATACTCCGCAATTCCGGATTTTCCATTTCTTCCATTCAGGGTTTCAAATGTAAGTGCACCCGTAATGGTATCTGTAACTTTCAGCTTCTGTTCTTTTCCTAAGATCAGTCGGTTTCCTGCTGAATCCGCACTCACAATCGAATGTACCTGTGGAGTTTCCATCTGGGAAAGATCAATCGCACTTGCCCCTTCCAGCCTGACCGTACAGCTGTCCAACGCTGCCGGTGCAAATGTTCCACCGCCCTTTACTGTGAGTTTTCCTACTTTGCTTATACCTGGAATTCCGGTATAGGACTGGTCGGTATCTATGGTCAGAAATGTCTTCCCTGCGTGATTTTCAGATACTCCGTACACCTGTTTCGTGTCGGAACCGGTAAGTGAAATTTCCACATCGCCGGAAACCGTATATTGTCCATCCGCTGCCGGTGGATCCGGCTCCTGCGTGGAAAACCAGTCATCCTGATTTACATATGGTTCAATGGCACCGGATGCATAGATTTCCCCATTTTGCGTACCGGAAACGTGCGCAAGCACGATCTGTGTCTTACCGTCATATGTTCCGTTCATGGAACCGGCATAAATATTCCCCAGATTGGTACCACCACCCGTAATCAGAATCTGTGCCTCTGATCCCGGATGATTCCCCATATTCTTTCCATTCTCATAAAGGGATCCGCCAAAGATATCTACATAGCGGAATCCGCTGTCGCACATAACATTCTCAAGAACAAGTTTATGCCCATTTGCAAAAATTGCATCGTGCAGACGATTGGAAAACCGCAGCGTAATGTTTTTAAATGTCACATCCGTATTCAGGATAAATCCCCCCTTACGGTTGGAAAAAGTATTTCCATTTCCATTGACGGTCACGCTTTTATCAAAAATAAACGGTTCCGCAGCCTCGGCATTTAAAAAAGCACCACTTCCCAAAATTGAGATTTCATCCCCATTGCCGGCAGCCGCATAGGCATCCTCAAATAAATTGTAGGGATTTCCATAGCTTCCATCTCCAGAATGGGTAGAATTTCCATCTTTAAATTCCGTATAGATCGTTCTTGCCGCTGTCTGCACAGCCTCCTGCGCCTTTACCGGCACGACAGGCTGCACGGTAATACACATGGTGAGCACGATAAAAAATGCCCATAGACGTTTTGCTACATTGTCTGGTTTCATCTGATTGTTCTTTTTCATCCATTTCTCCTGATAATAAGAACAGGGGGATGAGTCAAAAACTCATTCCCCTGTCACTTCATTGATAGTCTCTACCATCATCCTAACATGGTTTCCTATCATCGTCAACAAATTTATGACCTGTTTTTATACCTATATCATCTGCTGATTTTATATTTTATTATTTCTATCTGTTCTATCTGTGTGATATCAATCTTCTGATTGAAAATATAACGAGCCCCACAATATTTCATTTCACTTGCAGATGCATAGCCATCTCCAAGCTCTTCAAGATCTGTACCATCCATGAAAGGATGTTTCTTTTTTTCAGTTCCTTTTCTGTCATCGGTAAGAGGTAACTCTCCTATGGAATATTGCTTTCCGTCTTTTGTTGTTGCAACTACATGATAAAAACACCCTTTTTCTCTCCAGTCATTGACGGGACAAATACTAACCGTATAAGGTGTAATTTCAACAGGGATTGTTTTTTTTGTTTTCTTAACATCCGCTTTTAACATCTTCTCCTTCATTGGAACAACTTTTCCCTTAACCAAAACATTTTTTAATGGCGTATTTGAATTATCCGGTGATTGAAATCCCTTATATACTTTCGGATTTTTCCACGCAGTATCATCGGAATAAAAGCCGCACACATTGATCTGAATACCATCACCTGTATCTATTACGTCCACCTTACTGGTAGTATCTAACCCACCTAACCAATAATTTGTTCCTTCCAAAGATTTTGCGTTCGGAAGGAACACCTTTGCACGCATAACCTTCGTATTTGAAGCAACCTGAATTGATGATATGATTATCTTTTGTTCTTTTCTGCCATCATCTTCTCTACTGTTTGATTTTGCATCAGAATTTTTTCCACACGCACACAGACAATATAGCATTGTAAAAATTAATAAGTACAGACTGATTTTCTTCATTCATAATCCTCCAATTTCTTTTTCTTTAAAACACTAAGGATTAATATGCTTCCTATCACTATAATTCCAATGCCAGCCACATATTTCATCGAACTTCTGCTCTGTACTCCAGCTCCTGTACTTACCTCAGAATCTTCAATATAAGTATCTGAAATGTCTGCTACAGACTCAAATGAATAGACACCGCTTTCCACATTTTGAGTTTCCGGAATTTTCTCCATAACCGGATACTGATACCCTAACGAAATCCAGATACGTGCTGTTTCATCATCCATCCCAAGTGCAACCGGCTGTCTCATTCCCGGTTGACTTCCCACCAGTACTACTCTCGTACAGTCCGATAATGCCTCTCGTTTTTCCAGAAGTATATCATAGTAAGGTTCCACTGTATGTTCTGCTGTCTCTGTAATCATCCATTTTCCGGCATGATTTTTTACTTCTTCCTGTTCTGCTTTTGTCAATACAGACTTTGCTTCTTCACGCAATGGAAGTCCTTTGGCTACGGTAAACATTCCATATGTCTTTTCCATTTTAAAAGGAATGACCCATACATAATTTGCACTTTCCAGAGCACTTGTGAGTTTTTTCGTATCTGCCGTCTGCAATTTTATAAGATTACAATCCACATATACTTTTAAAGCCTTGTCATAATCGATGGTTGCATCCGGCTCTTCTTTTTTCATTTCATCCTGTAAATTACTGATTTCTGTCCAATCACGGCTCGTTATTAACTGATCCTGATCTGAAACCGGTATTTCCGCGGCATAGACAGCAGAACCTGCTATCGTAAAAATTGTAATCATCATAAGCATTATTTTTAAAATATTTTTCATAGCCATCCCCCCTAATCCAATGTCCATGTCTTTGTATATCATCATCACATATTGCTACTTTTATCATTGTATATCCTGTAATTTATTTTCCTCTCTATTTCAGGATTTCCTGCAACCGCGCATCTGTATGCAGGAGTTCCTTCGCGCGATCCCTATATTGCTGCTCATGCAGATACGTATAGCGGAACGGTTTGATCGACGGTGCCAGATCAACTGCTTTCTCAAAATCCTCCCGCCGAAGATCCAGTGTTTTTACATAATCCCAGAACCCCGTCTGCGTAAAAATCGTGTCTACCCTCCGGTAACGATGATCCTGCACAACACTCATCAGATAGGTTGCAATGCCGACCTGGATACCATGAAGCTGTGGATGCTCAAGCATCTTGTCCAGCGCATGGGAAATCAGATGTTCGCTGCCGCTTGTTGGCGCACTGCTGCCCGCAATCTCATTTGCAATTCCGCTCATCGCAAGAGAATCCAGAAGTTCCTTTAAAAACAGATCATCCTGTATCGAAGTAAACGGTGTGCGCACAAAACTATTGACTGCTTTCTTTGCAATCATGACAGCAAAATCGTTGACTTTTCCGTACCCATGTTCTTCCTCAAAAATCCAGTCATACAGTGCCGTAATTTTTGATACCATATCGCCGATTCCGGAATATAAAAATTTCTCCGGTGCACTGCGGATAATCCTTGTATCCACCACAATCCCATATGCAAGTTTTGCCGGAACGGACTTGCGCCGTCCTTCCACCAGAAGGGATGCACTGGCACTCGAAAAACCATCGCTCGATGCCGATGTCGGAATGCTGATAAATGGCAGATTTCGCAGAAATCCACAATATTTCGCACCATCAATCACTTTTCCGCCACCGATGCCGATGACTGCCTGCGTCTTCGCCGGCATGGAAAATGCAAGACTGGTCAGATCTTCCAACCGCACGGTATCAAGTTCCTGATATTCTAAAATATCAATGTCCTCCTGCTGCAATGCTTCCATAACGGTAGAACCAAACATTTCTACAAGACCGTTTCCAAATAATACAACTACTTTCTGTAACTGTAACTCTTTTAAGTAAATCCCCAGATTGTCCAATGCACCCGCACCGATCTTTAAAAGTGCCGGAATGGAAATGTGTTTTCCTGCCATAATAAATGTTCTCCTTCTCATTCTCTTTTCTATTGATTTTAGTATAAACAAAGGTTCCTGAAATTACAATCAATTCCCCCGAAAAAACGCACACGCTTCTCATTACAATTATGGGTAAGAAAAAAGACGATTTCCTGCGAAACCGTCTTTTTCTTATTAAAATTCTGACGAAACTCCTGTAAATTTACTTTGTCACTTTGATCGTCATCTTTACCGTCTTTGTCTTTCCGTTCTTTAAAGTGACTTTTACTTTCACAACTGCTTTGCCAGCTTTCTTTGCGACAATTGTACCATTTTTATTCACTGTTACAACCGGCTTTTTGGAAGATGTATAAGTGATCTTCTTTACATTTTCCATGTTCAGGTTCTTATCAAAAGTAACTTTTGCCTTCTTTCCGTTTGCAACCGTTTTCTTGGTATCCTTTAATGCAACACTCTTTAAGATTTTACTGCTCAGGGCTTTTGCATCCTTCTCATTCAGCAGTACATAATCACCGGCATCTTTGGTATCCGCTGTCACAGTTCCGTCTTTGGAAACCTTATAAGTTCTGCTGCTGATCAGGACTTTTTCTCCTGTCTTTTTATCAACTTTTACAAGTGTCAGCTTTTTGCCTGCCTGCAGATCCTTCGCATTGACAGATACGCTGTTCATCACTTTGCCGGAAGCGTTCTTTGTTGTCTGGGTAATCGTGATGTCGCTGGTTCCTGCCTCTTTGACTAATTTTGCAACCACATCTGCTGAAATTGTAGTCTTCTTTGTCTCGAAAGTATTCTTTACTGTTTTTTCCAGCTGTGCCCGGGCATCTGTCACTTCTCCCTTATCGTTCTTTTCAACGGTAAGTGTCGCATTTGTATCTTTTGCAATATTCTCAAATGTTTTGTCCGTTTTCCGGGTTTCCGATGGTTTTGTATCCGGTGTTGTTGTGCTGCCGGAATTTCCACCAGAGGTACTGCTGCCGGAGGAAGAATTTCCGCCATTATTTCCACTCTGGCTGGTCTGTTTTACTGCAATCAGGCCATCGGCATCTGCTTTTGCAGCTTCTGCATCACTGATCGTTGTTCCTTTGAACGCATCAAAGTAAAGTACCGATTCCACATCTACCGCGGAACCTGCCGGGTTGGAATTACACCAGAGTCCGAATGCCTGCACATCTTTTAAAGCATCCCCACTAAGTTTTCCACCCGTCTTCCCTTTAAAAGCGGAGAATGGAACGGTTACTTCATAGGCATCTTCTGTCTTCGCAAGATTGGTCAGATATACTTCATACTCTTCTCCTCCTGCCTTGATCTGTACAACAACCTTCTGCCCTTTTCCATCAAGTTTTGTCCAGAATTTCAATGCATTATAGGCTGAAAAATCTGTATTGCCCAGACTTGCATTTACCAGACCCGTCCAGACTTCCGAACCGGTTGTTTTTAATTTGTAATTAAATGCAGCACCATATGTACCGTCTGCCTTATGCTCCTGATCCAGCGTAAAGGACGAACTGCATCCAGCGGCAGAATTTCCACCGTAAGCTGCATCCAGAAGTCCATTACTCCCGACATAGTAGTCAAAATTTTCCAGCACACCTGCCGGAGCTTTGTCCTTTTCTTTTCCGATACTCAGATTTGTGATCGTGGACAGTTCTTTTCCATCTGCAACGAGCGTAATGGATGCAACATCTGTTTTTCCGATCTGATCCATTTCCTCTTGTGTCAGCTGTGCCGTATAGCATCCATCGGAGCCTTTCGCAGCCGGCAATGTCAACTGTTTGCCTTTTGCCGTATCCTTTACAACAAACGATACCTCACCGGCATTGGAAACACTTGCTTTTAATGCAGTTGGCTTTAAAATCGTATCCATATCAAACGGTGCTACCATGTATCCGCTGACATCTTTGTAATTATCCGTCTTTACTCCTGCGTACTTATCGATATTTCCATAGAAATTCGTACCGTTTCCAAATACTGAATCCTCATTGTTGTAGTAAGAAATGAAATCATTGATCATTTCCTGTCCCATGGTATCACTGTATTTATACGGCACATAGAAATTGGTATCGCTGAAATTTGCCCATACCATATAATATGGCATGTCGTTTTCCTTTGCGATATCATTCACTTTCTGATACCAGTTCACACCCGACTTTGCCTCACTGACCGGATTATTTTTTACAAGAAGCCCTTCGTTATCACTTCCATCCTTTTTCATCACACGTACACCGGTCTCCGAAATCGCAGCCAGCTTGTTATGCTGTTTTGCAAGCGATGATACAACCTGACAGGTCTGATCCAGATGATCAAAGAATGAAGTATCACTCTCTGCCGGATAAGTATTAAAATCGTTGTAATAATCAAATGCCAGAATATCTACATAGGCATCTCCCGGATAACGCGACATATACTCCGCCTCGGTCTCCAGCGGTCCGTTTGGTGAATACACATAAAGCATATTATGTACCCCTTTGGATTCCAGATACTCTCTGGTATATGCATACAGACTCTTATAACTTTCCGCCGTGTTTCCAGTTCCCCACCAGAACCATCCGCCGGTATTCTCATGCAGTGGACGGAAGATGACCGGAATATTTGATTCCTGTAATTTATTCGCATAGGTTGCAATGGTATCCAGATAAGCCGTAAAGACCTTATTCTTTTCTCCTCCTGGCAGAATCTTCTTTAAGCTGTCCCCGGACAGATCTTTGGATTCGTTGAAATTACAGTCAAAGAAATCGTAGGTTCCATCCCCATTGTCTTTGATCTTCGCGCTTGTGAAGTTTGGCATATGTGCAGATAATGTGACGATTGCTCCATTCTCTGCTGCCTTTTTGCTGTAGTCAATGGAATTCTGCAGTGCAGATGCCGCATCCGTACCACCAGCCTCGCTTCCAAACAATGCCAGGGAGTCAATGCCGAAAATACCGCTGACGGAACCGGTCACATCTTTTACATCTCCCAGATCGTTGTTTCCTACGGAATGGCTCACATCATTCTGATGTCCAAACAGTACCTGATCACTTTCGGTCAGTCCCTGCAGATATGCATACAATGCCTTTGCGCTATTGCTGGCATCCGGATCTGTCATGGTCAGGGTTTTATCTGTTGCTTCTGTTTTTGCCTGTGTTCCGTCTGTATTCGGTGTTGCGGTAATTGTCACAAAATCACCACTGGCATCCTTCTGGGAAAGTATCAGATTATCCAGATAAACATCCCCTGCAAAGGAACTGTTGGCTCCGATAAGTCCGATTGTCAGATCATCCATTGGTGTGGCAGATGGAGAAAATCCTAAAGTAACTGTAACTTTCTTATATCCGTTTCCTTCATCTGCTGCCTCGGACGAATCTATGCTGGTATCTTTATTGATTCCGCTATTGGAGAAAAATTTTATCTTGGAAATATTACTGTTTTCCGGATAAATCAAATCCACACTCACCTGATTATAATTGCTGATATCAGCCGGTGTCTTGGGTGTGAATTTCACTTTTGCCTCACTCCATGATTCGCCGGAGTTGGCTGTATAATTCAGGCTTACTTTTAATCTTCCGTCTCCGCCATTTGCATCATAGGAAAGTTCCGGAGCAGCATTTTCTTCTCCACCGTGGAAATACTGATATCCGGTTTCACCTGCCCACAGATTTACCTGGGATTCATCATTTAAATCAGAGAGAACGGTTGGCTCCTGTTTGGTCAGTTCCTGTTTATCGCTTGATAAATTTGTGAGAACTACATTTGAAAATGTCACAGTTCCCTTAAATCCGGTTCCCACAAGAACGAATTCAACATCCATCAATGTATCCGGTGTTATTCCTGAAAACTTTACTTTCAGATCAGCTGAATAATTCTCCCCATCTTTCGTAAAAGAATCCTGCTGCAGCCACTGGCAATCCGTACTGTTGTTCCATCCCCAATCTGATCCCAGTTTTGTTACACCCTGGATATTCAGATGCGCTTTATCTGCAGCCAGCGACTGATAGGATGCTTCATCCAGTGTTACCTTTGCAGTTAATTCATACTCTTCATTCACATTTCCCAACGAGCCATTGATGGAATTATCATATGCAAAAGTAATTTTTCCTGCACCATTCCAGTCTTCTTCTTGCAATCCTGAAAAATCAATGGTTTCTGTTGTTTTTGCGTTCTCATTTTTGTACAGTTCTGTACGTGTTACTGTTGGTGCTGACGCTTCATTTGTTTCCGCCGCATACACAATCTCATTCTGTAAAAATGTGCATGCCTCCGGTGTCAGCGACCCCATCATTGCTGCTGCCAGCGTGATGGCAACAATCTGTTTTCCTACCCTTCTCATGTTTTTGCTCTACCTTTCCTTTCTTCTCCATTTTAGTTGCAAAAACCTTCCAGCACTCTCCATCTATCCGGTTTCACTTAATAAAAAAGCAATTGCACGCTGCTTCCCATATTTCAGGGAGAGGGTACTGCATACTTGGGGAGTGCAGTAAAAAATATGGGAACCAGTGTGCAATTGCTTAATTTATTTGATAAATTCAGTATATCACAAAGTAATTTTAAGTCAATATTTAGTTAATAGAAAATTAATCGTTTGTAAAGTATTACTTAATTTAAAGTTTTTTAGTCTTTTTTTAGTCTTTTAATTAGACATTTTCACAAGAGACGAAAGTACCAGTTCCTTATTAATTGAAAAAAGCACCTGTAAAACAGATTATGTTCTGCTCTACAGGTGCTAATATCGTGCTAGTTCTTTTAAGCTGCCTTCCAAAGAATAACCCCCTCTTTTTGTACATTCTTATAAAATGGAAGCACTTCCCCCCACTTTTTCATATTTTCTTCTTTAATATCAATGATAGAAAAAATCTTATCATAACGTATATCCATCTCTGCTGACCAGCAAATAAATTTATTTCTTATTTCTTCATTCATATCATTTTTAGTGATGATTGCTATATCTATATCACTTTCTGATGTAGCTTCATTTCTTGCAACAGATCCATACAAAATAATCATTGATAAATTTTCATGAAACAGATTAAGTAACCCTTTTACCAATTCGTCTTTCATCATATCCGTTAACATTTATTACACCCCTACAAAAACTCTTTTTTATAGTCTACCATTTTTTCTGCACCTATTCCATATTTTCTTTTTCATAAGATTCCACTGAAAATTCCACCAGTCAAAGAACAATTCAAAAATTAAGGGGACGATCAAAACCATCCCCTTAAAAATTTTAAATATAATTAATCAATTTTTCTTAACATTGCCAAGTCAAGGTTACACCAGTCATTTGCTCCTGCTACAGAATAAACCCCGATCTCCAACGTATGATTTGTAACAACAATCTTGTCTATACTAAAAATATTCCAATTAATGTCACTTGTTTCAATCGTGGTATCAAGCTCACTTCCTCCATAATTTTTTGCATAAAGTTGTAAAACATCCTGTTTCCCATTTGTCTTTGCCCAAATTGAGAATTTATATGTTCCATTCGGAATATTTGTATACGTTTTATATACAGAACACGAATACTCTTTATCATCCCAAAATGTTAATTTGTAATCTCCATCATATGCATCACCATATTCTGTTCTTACAGTATTTTCATCTGACGAATCACTTGTCCATACATTCCATCCACTCGGTGAAGTAGTTATCCCATTCTGTTCAAAACTGATATTTGTCAATAAATTTTCACACGGTTTATTAAGCACCTTAATAGAATCTAATGCATTTCCCTGAAAATTAAACAACGTCATGTTATCCCATGTATTACTTGGCGTTACGGTATCATTTTTATACGCAACCCCTGCAGATGTAGCATATGTTCCGCCTTCTACAGGTATCCATTCTGGTTCCCAATAAAAATATCCAATACCTTTGTCATCTGGTACATTTAAAATGATTGATTCCAGATCATTCATAAATTCAAATTGTCCTTCTACTGTTGCAGGATATCCTCCAACTTCTTCATCTCCACTAATGAATACATTTCCTTCACCATCACCATCTTCCGTTGTCCATGCATACGCAGTTTCTACAACACACACTTCTTTATTATAGGTGGTCGCCAAGTAATTCAAATTATACTGAAGCCCCTCCATGGTTCCATGCCACATTGGATAATAAGATAATCCAAATACATCAAAATCCAAGTTTGGTGACTCTTTTAATAATCCACCAAAATACCAGGTATACAACTGATTTTTTCCACCCTGATCCAGATGAAGCATAATTTTGGTACTTGATGCAGCAGAAGCACGTACTCCAGAAATTGCAGATTCTAAAAGGCCCGCTAATCCGGAAAAATCCTCATTCGTCCCTATTTTGCCATCTTCATGAAGAATCCCCGATGATATTTCATTTTATCCTTTTACCCCTCCGGCAACCAATCCATTCTGAATAAATCGCTGTAAGCACATAAAGATGATCATGATCGGCAGGGATGAAATCACTGCTGCTGCAGCAAACAAAGTCCAGTGCGCAGCAAACTGATCGCTGATAAAAGACTGCAGTCCGAGTGCAAGCGTCATTTTTCCCGGTGTCTGCAAAAAGATTGAGGTAATCACATATTCACTGTATGTTGCAATAAACGAAAACAGGAAGATCACGGCAAGCTGTGGCATTGCAAGCGGGATGATGATCTTATAAAAAACCTGGAATTCATTTGCTCCATCCACCATTGCAGCTTCATCCAATTCCACCGGAAGTCCATCAATATAAGATTTAAGTAACCAGATATTGTAAGCACTTCCACCTGCAAGCACAAGAATGAGCGCAAAGCTGTTGTCCACCAACCCGAACTTATAAATTAAAATATAGTATCCGGCAACTGCCATGCTGTTTGGAAACACCTGTAATATCAAAAGTGTCATCAGTCCATATTTTCTTCCCACAAACCGCAGTCTTGCAAACGCATACGCTGCAAGTGAAGTAAGCACAAGTTGTATGATTGCTACAATAAAGCAAAACTTTAGGGAATTAAAAACCCAGATTCCAAAATCCGTTTCCCGAAACAGTTCCACATAATGTTCAATACTGAATTTTTCAGGGAACAATGAGGACAGGAAAAAGCTGTCACCCGCGGAAAAAGAGGACATAACAATCCATATGACCGGAAACAGCACCACGATCATTGTGATCCATATGACCACTCTGCTTCCCCACAGTGTCCGTTGTTCTGAGGCGGATATTTTCTTTTTATTTTTCATTTAATCAACCTCCTTAAATGAGCCGGACAGCCGCATATTAATCAGCGTAAATGTTCCGACAATGATAAAGATCAGCACACTGAACGTTGCAGACAGTTCATACCGGTTCGACCATGTGGTCATCTTATAGGTGGTACTGGCAAGGATATCCGTATAACCCGCAAACTGGTTATCCACTCTCGCTGGTCCACCTTGTGTAATCATATATATATTTCCAAAATTGTTAAAATTAGCCGCAAACGAGGAAATTACAAGAGGAATGGAAAGTTTTGTCACCATCGGCAATGTAATGCTCTTAAAGCACTGAAATTTTGATGCCCCATCCATTTTAGCCGCCTCATAGTATTCACCAGAAATCGCCTGTAGTCCACCAAGACAGACATTCATCATATAGGGAAATCCCAGCCACACATTCACGATAATCAACCCAACCCTTGCCCAGAATGGATTGGTCAGCCACGGTACATTCCAGGCAATACCGATTGTATGCAGTAAATTATTGATTCCACCATACTGCTCATTTAGCAGTCCCTGCCATGCGAGGATTGCAATCGTAGATGGCAATGCCCACGGAACAATTAGCACTGCACGGTAAATTTTTGATTCTTTCATATGCGGATTGTTTAACAAAATGGCAAGAATCAGTCCCATTGCATAGGAACCTGCCGTACTTAACAGTGCAAAACAAATCGTCCACCCAAGTACCGGGAAAAACACATTTTTAATGCTTCCGGAAAATACGGTCAGATAATTTTCCAGACCCACAAACGTGTAATCTGTCAGATGATACATGTTGTAATTAGTAAAAGATAAAATCACCGTATAAATAATTGGCAGACATGTCACCAACAGAATCGAGATCAGTGCCGGTGCCAGATAAGTATACCCAAGCGCATTCTTTTTCTTTCTCATGCCATCACTACTTTCCTGAATTCATCAATTCAATCGCTTCTTTCAACTGCGTAACCATATTTTTGGCAGCTTCCTCTGGTGTTTGCTCCCCAGACCACATCGAACGGATATTGTTTGTGTGGATACTCCAGAGCTGTCCCATTTCTGATACGGTCGGCATCGGCTCTCCATCATTGATCTGCTCGACAAATGCCTGTGTGTATGCATTACTCTGGATCTCATCAAGTTCCTGATCTGCCAATTTTGCCGGTATACGGTCACCCGCCTCATACATGCCAAGTGCACCGTTTTCCAGCAGATAGGAAATAAAATCCCATGCTGCATCCTGATTTTTACTGCTGTTGCTCACAAAACTTACCTGTGTACCCACCGGGGTCACAAACGGCTGTCCGTGGAAAGTTGGCATTTTTGCTACAGCAAATTTAGTTCCTGCAGAGGTAAAACCGTCAATGTCCCATGGTCCACCAATATAATAAGCACATTTTCCGTTTTGGAAATTACTTCTTGCGATATCGGCTGTCACATCTGCCGTGATCAGTTTATATTTATTGCACAGGTCATTGATAAAGGCATAGGCATCCACACTGCCCTCATTATCAAGACCGATGTCTGCCGTGTCATATGCCCCATCCTGATATTTAAAAATATAACCTCCGCAGGCTCTCACAAAACCAAGATCGTAGTATATGCTTGTTGCATCAAACTGTACACCTCCGTCTGCGGCTGCCTGATCGACCAGTTCTTCCCATGTTTTTGGGACTTCCGATACAAGATCTGTGTTGTAAAACAGTGCAGTAGTCTCTACGGAAAGTGGTGCTGCATATCGTTTTCCATCTACATAACATGCCTGGATGGCTGCATCGGAAAAATCCTGATCCGCATACAGATCCTGTGGCACTTCTGCAGTAAGATCTGCGTTTACATAATCTGCAAGCTGGTCATTGGGAATACCCACCACAGCATCCGGTCCGGAAGCACTTTTTACTGCCTGTGCAAACTGCTGGACAGATGGAGACTGGTGAATGACTTCTACCTTTCGTCCGTTCTTTTCTCCCCATTCATCTGCATATTTCTGAATGGTATCCACTTCCACGTTCATGTTCGTCCAAATCACGAGTTTTTCCCCGGAAGCTTCCTTTTTTCCGGTTCCACTTCCACAGCCAGTCAACATTCCCACTGCCATTGTTACAGCCAGCACAGCTGTTATTATTTTTTTCATATGATTATCCTCCCTTTACATTGTTTTCATGTTTATCAGCGCGCTGTTTGCGTTTCCATTTTCGTCAAACAATGCCATATTTGCCATGGCATTTCCTGCTGTCATCTTGTCTTTCATGTACTTGCTGCCACTCTTACTTGCCCACGTACAGTCCGGTATTGGCAGCCATGCCGGTTCCCAGTAAAACACACCAATGCCTCTTTTATTGTTTACACTTCTTACCGTTGCAAACAAATCCCGCAAGAATGCTTCCTGTCCCTGCTGTGTTGCCGGGTATCCAGTGATTTTTTCATGCTCCTTCGAATAAACGATTCCGTTACAGCCAAATGTTTCCGTGGTATAACCAATTGAAGTCTCTGCAACAAGCACATCTTTGTCATACCGGCTGCTGATATCATTCATATTATCCAGAAGAAGTGAAAGACTTCCGTTCCAGTGCGGATAATACGACATTCCAATAATATCAAAATCCAGCGCATACGATGAAACCTGATCAAACCACTGTCGATACATTTTATTATCCGTTCCGAAATCCAGATGCAATACGATCCTTGCATCCGGACACTCCTCGCGTACCCCCTTAATCCCTGCCTGCAGAAGATGTGCCATATTTTCGGTCTGTTCGATGTAACCATCCGGCCACAACAGCCCTTTTGTAATCTCATTTCCAACCTGCACCATAGTCGGCACAAGCTTGTGGTTTTTCAATGCCTTTAACGTATCTACAGTATGCAGATACACCGCCGTTTCCAGTGCCTCTCCGCTTAATTCTTTCCAGGCTTTCGGTTTTACCTGTTTGGCCGGGTCTGCCCAGAAATCACTATAATGGAAATCAAGCATAAAATCCATACCGCTTTGTACAGTTCTTTCTGCGATCTCAATGGTGGTCTCCAGATCATTTCCACCTCCCCCGTAAGAATTTCCGTTTTCATCGTAGGGATCCGGCCAAATCCGAATCCTTACGTTATTGGTTCCGCATGTCTTTAAAATTGCAAACAGATCTTCTTTTTCCCCGTTCAGCCGATAGGACGCACCATATTGTTCCAGTTCTTTCACCATGGAAATATCCATACCCTTAATAAATTTCATAACTACTCCTTCACAAGTGTAATATCATCAATGGTTCCCCAGCCGCCCGGTGCTGTTGCCACGTGTGCTCCTACTGTGATTGCTCCGTCCGTTGGTGTAATGCCCGGGATTTCCACCGTATACCAGTTAACATACCCCTGCAATTTGCCATCTGCTTTTACCTCTTCGCCATCCACGAGCGCATAAAAATATACGGTCGGATTTTCATCCCCGGCTGCATCACCCTGAATATGAGCGGTTAGTTTGTAGGTGCCATCCTCAAGTCCACTCACTGTCTGTTTCATGGAAAAATCCACCGGATTGTTTCCTGAATAAAAATGCAGTGACTGTGCACCTGCAAAACAGTCTGTCTCACGATCATAAACATCTAACTCCTCTGTAACATCATTGTTGTTTGTCACCGTCCATCCGGAAAAATCTGGTTCTTCAAAACTTCCGTTGATCAGATAATTTCCGTTTTCATCTGGCGTACCTGTTGTATTTTCCTTCTGTTCTGCGGCAGCAACTTCTGTGCCTCTCTCCTCTTCAATGTTCTCTGTTTCTGTAGCTTTTTGTGTTTTCTCCGCATCAGCATTAATACCAGATGTGTTTCCACATCCTGACAATGCTACTGCCATGCTCGCTACAAGGACTGCATGTAATAACTTCCTTTTCATAAATGTTCCCCCTTTTCTAAAATTAAATCTTTACTAATATTCAAGTAAATTATTTACTTATTAAGAATGTATCATCTAAGCCTAATAATGTCAATACTCACAAATACACTTTTCACTATATTGCCAATTTTTATTTTTGTATTTTATGCAATATATACAAAAAAAGGCACAAAAAAAGATGTTCGCAATCGAACATCTTTTTTCAACAACTCTTCCGGAAAACTGGAATTCCATTTACAAACACCAGCTTGGTTACGCGTCCGCCATATAGTACCCTGTTTCGCAACAGATCAAGCGCGGTTTCACAGATACATGGAATATCAATATGAATAGTAGTAAGGGGTGGTGATAAATACTTTGCAATATTCACATCATTGATGCTAAAAACCGCCACCTGCTCCGGAATCTGTATATTGCCTTCATTTAAAGCCTGTAGCACACCCACCGCCAGTGTGTCACTTGCCACACAAAGTGCTGTTGGCAGTATCTCTTTTTTAAGCAGTTCTTTTCCCATGCGGTAGCCATCATCCACCGTAAATCTCTCGGAAATGAAAATGTACTCCTCATTGAGATACCCATAGTATGCAGCGCTCTGTCGAAATGACCACTCCCGGATATCCATGGAAGGTTTTCCGGTGTCAATATTTCTATCACTGCCCCCGATAAATCCAATCCGTTTATGTCCTTTTTCCACAAAGTAATCAACCATCTGTGTCACAAACGAATCCATATTGGGCTTCACGGCATCAAAAAGTTTTTCATCCGGGGATGTGCCGATAAACACGCCCCTTTTGCACCGTTTATACAAAGCATTGATTTCTTTTCTGGTGAGCCATCCAATCGCAATAAAGGCACTTAAATCTTTCGGAACATGATCCATGCCGTCTTTTCGGTCATAGATGCTGAGCTGAATATTCATCTTTTTCGCCTGCTTTATTATCTCATCCTTTACCCCGTGGTAAAAGACATCTTCGAGTTCATCCTCGTGGTCAACAAAATACAGCAATGCCACATTTTCGATCTTGGGATAGATTACTCTCTTTTTGTATCCGATTTTCTCTGCTGTGGCAAAGATCGCCTCTCTTGTCTCATCACTAACAGAGATTCCCTCATCATAATTGAGTACCCGTGAAACTGCTGAGCTCGAAACCCCTACGATTTCTGCAATTTCTTTAATTGTTGCCATACGATTCCTCCAATGTTTTCATGGATTTCTTTATTGATAAATTCTGTTATAATTATTTTACATAAATATTTTACTTTGTCAAACAAAGTTTTGCACATAAAAAAGGCATACATTCCTCAAAGGATCATGTATGCCTTTACAAACCGTTACCCAGTCTTATTTCGTAGAAACCGTAGAAGCAACAAATTCCAGATTTCCCTCAATCTCAACCTTACCATAGCCATACGGAAGAATAAAATGATCTCCCTTCTTCACGCTGGTATGGTTTAAGAGTCCGTTTCCTTCTACCACGCTGACGATCAGGAACGGATATTCCTGCTCAAATTCAGCCTGACCTTCGACTTTCATGTGGAATACCTGATAGTACTTGCACTCGATCAGCTTCTGCAGTTTGTTTGCCTCTGCCTCACCGGTCTTTATCATGCACTCAGAAAGCGGTGCTGCCGGAACTTTGATGACATCGAGACTCTGCTGAATGTGAAGCTGACGCGGCTTCCCATTGGAAAGACGGTCATAATCATAAACACGGTACGTAATATCACTATTCTGTTGGGTTTCAAGGATGGTGATACCGCCTTTGATCGCATGCACGGTACCCGGATCAATCTGAATAAAATCACCTTTCTTTACCGCAACCTCACGGATCAGCTCACTCCAGCGTCCGTTGTGTACCATGTCTTCCAGTTCTTCGTGTGTCTTTGCATTGTGTCCGATAACAAGCTTGGAATCCGGCTCACAGTCAAGGATATACCAGCACTCCATCTTGCCAAGAGAACCGTTTTCATGCTCTGCAGCATAGGTATCATCCGGATGTACCTGAATACTTAAATCCGCCTTTGCATCAATAATCTTGATCAGCAGCGGGAATACCTTCCCCTGTGTATTTCCAAAGAGTTCTCTGTGTTCCTCCCACAGATCGGATAATTTCTTTCCCTTATACGCACCGTCTGCAATCGTACAGGTTCCGTTTGGATGTGCTGCGATTCCCCAGCATTCTCCGATGTCATCGCCGTTCGGCAGCTCAAGCTCGCCCAGCTCGTCGTAGGTGACGCCTTCCACCTGCTTGACGACCATCAGAGGATTCGCGACCTCGCGTATGGTTTTATACTCTCTGATCATTCGTCCTCACCTCCCTCGGCTATTTCGGCGACTTCGGCCTTCATCTCTTCGATGATGCCGTCGTAGGTCTTCACGACCTCGTCCTGCGGGACCATCTTCGCGCGGCCTATGCGCTCACGCGCGGGGATGTTGAAAAGCTTGTTCATGTCCGCGCCCGCGCCTATAGCCTCACGGCAGACCGTGTCGTACTGCAGAACCATGTCCAGCAGGCGGAACTGCTTCAGATAGCTGGAATAGGCGTCCTCGTCGATGAAGGCGTTCTGCTGCAGGAAGTCCTCGCGGATCATACGCGCGGTCTCCATCGTCATGCGGTCGGCGGGGCTGAGCGCGTCCTGACCGACGAGACGGACGATCTCCTGAAGCTCTGCCTCTTCCTGCAGAATGCTCATGGCCTTCGTGCGGTTGGCCATATACGTCGCGCCGAATTCCTTATCGTAGAACTCGCGCAGCGAGTCGGTGTACAGCGAGTACGACGTCAGCCAGTTGATCGCCGGGAAGTGGCGGGCGTAGGCCAGAGAGCTGTCAAGCGCCCAGAACACCTTGACGATACGCATCGTCGCCTGCGAGACCGGCTCGGACGTGTCGCCGCCCGGAGGCGAGACGGCGCCGATGGCGGTGACGGAACCGCGGCGGTCGGCATCACTGCCGATGCAGCGGATGCAGCCGGCGCGCTCGTAGAACTGCGCGATGCGGGATGCGAGGTAGGCCGGGTAGCCTTCTTCGCCGGGCATCTCCTCCAGACGGCCGGACATCTCACGCAGTGCCTCGGCCCAGCGGGAGGTGGAGTCAGCCAGAACGGCGACGTCATAGCCCATGTCGCGGAAATACTCCGCGATGGTGATGCCGGTGTAGATGG
>OGYO01000254.1_pt1 | contig 26884 bp, 25 predicted proteins | sample 1576561 | NCBI WGS metagenome assembly OGYO01 (sample SAMEA3541507, study PRJEB24748) | human gut metagenome | biome: human gut; feature: human-associated habitat; material: faeces | place: China | collected 2012 | reverse complement strand
GCAGAGCTTTGCTGCCATTGCAACCGTCATTTCGGGATTTGGCGCTCACAGGCATTTACGGCCTACAATACCCGTATTGTTGCCCCGCCCCACGGTAGCATGTTGCCGATGTCACCCGTGCGCAAAAACATCTTAATGGTCGCGTGTGCTTTGGGACTGCTTATTCCGGTAGTCATTATCTTTATATGTGAGAACATGAATACCCGTGTACGGGGAAGAAAAGATCTGGAAAGCGTAACCGTACCGTTCATCGGTGAAATTCCGCTGTTCACAAGAAAGAAGAAAGGAATATTCAGAAAGAAACCACAGGAAGTCAGGGCCATTGTTGTCAAGGAGGGCAGCCGTGACATCATCAACGAGGCATTCCGTGTATTGCGTACCAACTTGGAGTTCATGACTGGCAAGGATAAGGCATCGAATGTCATCATCGTGACCTCGTTCAATCCGGGCAGCGGCAAGTCGTTCCTGACCATGAATATCGCCGTGAGCTTTGCCATTAAAGGGAAGAAAGTGTTGGTAATCGACGGTGACCTGCGTCACGGCTCTGCGTCATCCTATATCGACTCTCCTACCAAGGGGTTGAGCGACTATCTTGGCGGCAGGATTGACAATCTCAATGAAATAATTGTCACCAATCCGAAACAGAAATATCTGGACATCCTTCCTGTCGGCACCATACCTCCCAACCCCACCGAACTGTTGTTCGACGACCGGCTGAAACAGGTAATAGATACCGTAAGGGAACAATACGAATATGTGCTGATTGACTGTCCGCCCATCGAACTGGTGGCCGACACGCAGATAATCGAGAAGCTGGCTGACCGTACTATTTTCGTGGTTCGTGCAGGATTGCTTGAACTGAGTATGCTTGCTGAACTGGAGAAAATCTACGGGGAGAAAAAATACAAGAACATGTCCCTGATCCTGAATGGAACCGAGGGAAGCGGTGGTCGCTACGGATACCGTTATGGCTATCGGTATGGTTATCACTATGGTTACGGTTCGGAATATCACTATGGTTCCGATGAAAAATATATAGAGTAAATCGTTGATTATCAAGCAATTAAATACGGAGTGAGAATGTAAATTTGATTTCCCTATTGTTTCACTAAAAATCACAACTATGGCACAGAACGATTTTACAGAAGACAAAGCGACCTTATTCGGTGCGGGTATGGTTACTGTAGGTGTATTTGGTAAAACAGCATTGATTACCAAAGGAGTCGGAGTGGTTGCCGCAACAAAAGCCGGAGTATTGGCTGGTGGATTTATCTGTCCTCCTGCGGCTATCTGTATCGGTTTAGCTTGTGTTGGGGCCGGGTTGATAAATCATTTCGGCAAGCGAAACTGGTGGTGAAGTTTATCACCGGGACAATCAATTCATTCCCGGATTCCGCATATATGTCATGTGGAATCGGGAATGATTAAAAAGTTTTATGTCATTATATGTGGTTTTTTAAAAAAAAGGAAAAACAAAATATAATAAAGCTAATCGGTTTTACAGACTATCATTCGCATATTCTTCCGGGCGTGGATGACGGTGTACAAACGATGGACGAATCTTTGGAAATTCTACGTTTGTATGAGGAGCAAGGGATCAAATCCGTATGGCTCACACCGCACATCATGGAAGACATTCCCAATACGACTGCCCATCTTCGCGACCGTTTTGCAGAATTGCAGGCTGCTTACACAGGTGGCGTACAACTGCACCTTGCAGCGGAAAACATGCTTGACAATCTCTTTGAGGAACGGCTGGGAAAGAATGACCTGCTACCTTTAGGCGAGAATGGCGACCACCTGCTGGTGGAAACCTCTTATTTCAGTCCTCCGATGGGCTTGAAAAATATCCTGCTTCGCATCAAATCTAAAGGATACCACCCTGTTCTCGCCCATCCGGAGCGTTATGCTTATATGGATGAATCGGATTACCGACAGCTAAAAGACATGGGTGTGAAATTCCAGATTAATCTTCCATCAATAGCGGGTATGTATGGCAACCGGATTAAGAAAAAGGCCATGTTTCTTATGAGAGAACAGGCTATTGCTTATATAGGGACAGATATTCACAGTTACAGTATATTTCAAAAGTTCATTTGTACAAGCGTTACAAGAAACGTACAAAAACTGCTTGATTTATAGTCAAGATTATTGCGGCTATGGATAGCCAAGCTATAACAAAAATTCCTATTAATAAACAACAAGATGACAAGCGGAGAAAAGGCTCTTTATCATTCCATTATAGAGCAGTTAAAAGATAAGGAACTTTCCGATAGCCAAAAAGACAATTTTGTGAAAAAGCTGGATGAACTGTTCAAAAGTATGAATGACCAATCAAAAGAATTTCAATTAAACTCAATTTTATGAAAGCATGTTTTATGGGCTTGGGCTATATCGGATTGCCTACAGCCATTATCGCAGCAAAGCACGGAGTACAGGTAACGGGTGTTGACATCAACCCCAAAGTTGTAGAGCTGACCAATCAAGGTAAGCTCCACATCATTGAACCGGGGATGGAAGAAATGCTGCAAGAAGTTGTGAAAAACGGGACATTGCACGCAAGCACGAAGCCGGAGACAAGTGACGCTTACTTTATGGTTGTTCCCACCCCGTTCAAAGGTAATCATGAGCCTGATATTTCGTATGTAGAGGCGGCAACTCGTGCTGTACTTCCTTTTCTCAAGGAAGGTGACTTATATGTAATTGAAAGCACATCACCCGTTGGTACGACTGATAAAATGCGTGACTTAATTTTCGCTGAGCGTCCTGAATTGGAAGGTAAAATTTATATCGCCTATTGCCCCGAGCGTGTACTTCCGGGCAATGTGATTTATGAGTTGGTACATAACGACCGTGTCATTGGCGGTATGAACGAAGAAAGTACAACAAAAGCAATCGAGTTCTACTCGCAGTTCGTACAGGGGACGCTGCATCGGACTAATTGCAAGACCGCTGAAATGTGCAAACTGACTGAGAACAGCAGTCGTGACGTGCAGATAGCTTTTGCCAATGAACTTTCATTGATTTGCGACAAGGCAGGGATTAATGTTTGGGAACTTATCAGGCTTGCCAACAAACATCCGCGCGTAAATATCCTGCAACCTGGCTGTGGAGTCGGAGGTCATTGTATTGCTATCGATCCATATTTCATTACAGCGGATTTTCCGGTTGAAAGTCGCATAATTTCTACAGCACGCGAAATCAACAATTATAAATCGTTCTATTGTGCTGAAAAAGTAAAGAACGCCATGTTTGAATTTGAACTGAAAAATCACTGTAAGCCTGTGGTAGCAATGATGGGGTTGGCATTCAAACCGGACATTGACGATTTGCGTGAATCTCCAGCAAAATATATCACAACTAAAGTAATGCAAGGATGTAATAATGCCAACATTTTAGTGGTAGAGCCAAATGTGAAAGAACATAACGTGTTCAAGTTGACAGACTATAAAGAGGCTTATGACAAAGCCGATATTGTTGTGTTCCTTACAGCCCATACACCTTTCAAAGAACTACCGTGGAAAGATGATAAAGTGATACTTGATTTCTGTGGAATATTTAAGCAATAGAGGTAGACAATCATTAAGTTTACCAAGACTTACCCTCCCAATAAACGTACACATATACTGATTGCAGATTTACAGAAAATCTATTGCTTTAAGAAGATGACATTAAGCCAAGTTTTCAAATCAAGATTGTTGTCAAATATTTGGAATCAGTTTCTCCTTTATGGTTTCAGTAGCATTATACCAATTCTACTAATTCCATATTTGTTGAACGTTATAGGAGTAGAAAAATACGGTCTTGTAAATTTTGCCATTATATTTAGCTTTTACTTTCAGATATTCAATGAGTTCGGTTTCGATTTATCTAATGTCAGGCATGTCGTCAATAATAGAGACAATCAAGAAAAATTGGGAAGGATAGTTTCTTCTATTCTGCAATGTAAGTTTTTTCTCATACTCTGTTCTCTATTTGTTTATATTTTAGTTGTAGGGTTGATTCCTTCACTAAGGAATGAACTCACGCTTTATATATTAGCCTTTATTCGTTTGATAGGGGTTGTCATTGCTCCCTATTGGCTTTTCCGTTCAATGGAGGACATTAAATATATAACACGTATCAGCGTGCCAATAAAGCTATTATGTATATTGCCTATTTTTTTAATCGTTAAGTCTACTGATGATTATGCATTGGTGATGTTGTGCTATGCTCTTGAAACATTTGTTTCAGGTATTGTCGCTTTATTCATTGCCCAAAAAAGATACGGGATCAAACTTCAAATAGTCTCGGCACAAGAAGTGAAATTTTATCTTAAGGATAGTATTCCGTTTTTCTCATCAACTTTTTTGATGAGAGCCTATAAAACAATGAATACCTTAGTGCTTGGCTTTATTCTTGGAGATTTTGCAGTCGGATTATATACAGCTGCGGAAAAACTTCATAATGCGTATTCATCATTTGTTTCTCCGCTTTTATCTCAGATATTTTACCCATATTTCACAAGGATAAAAAATATGGGTAGAGCGACTAAGATGGTATTGCTTTTATGTATTGCCAATACAATCGCTTTAGCTTGTATATATTTCTTATCACCGTATCTTATACCGATTTTTATTAAGACTGAAACAGCAAGTATAACCACGTATTTCAACCTATTCTTGCTTTTATTGGCGATTAGTGTGCCAGCTGACATGTTCGGTTTCCCTTATTTGGGCGTACTTGGAAAAATCAATGAGGTAAATATGACAACCATTTATTCTGCAATCATATACATCATTGTTGTCCTTGTCTTGATTCTTACTCACAGTATTAGCATAGGAAGTGTTATTTGGGCTTTGATTATAGCGAACGTGGGATGTTTGGTTTTGCGCCTATATTTAGCCAATAAAGTAAGAGTTGGTAATGTTGATAAACAATAGGATATACAATATAGATACTAATTCTCGACATTGGGCTATTTCTTTAGCCTTAATTGTAATCTTGTCTGTAATAATGACATTTATTCCTTTTGTAGGACTGTGTTTGTCATTAATGTTTTTCAGACAAAGGTTTGCCCCCATTCTATTTATTATCTTTTCTTTCTATTTTGGTTGGTTTTATGAGCCACAAATGGATTTGTTGGTTCATTATGAGCATTTTCATCGTATTGCCGACAAATCATTGGTTGAGCAATGGATGGACTCTGGAACATCAAAATATGGCAAAGAAATATATCCTGTATTATTTAAATATTTCATTGGTTTAATTGCTGATAACCGGAATTTTTTCTCTGCTTGTGCGTGTGTGGTATATACTTCTCTATTTATATTTGGAGTCGTAAAACCACTCCAGCCATTATATATGCAGAAAATGTCAATTCCTGCATGGCTACTCTTCCTGGGAGTGATTTTTACTGTAGAATACTATTGGTTTCTCGGTTTTCGCTTTTGGAGCGGAGCATTTGTTTTTACTGGCTTCTATTTGAGATACCTTAATTCAGGAGCCGTTAAGTACCTTTGGTTATCTGCGTTATGTATTTGTTTTCACTATTCACTACTCGCCTTATGTGTCGCGGCTGTATTAAACCTACTCTTGCGATATAGGTTTAAAGTGTACTATTTAATTCTTATCGTATCATTCATCGTTCGCTTTGCGAAAATCGCGTTTGTCACTAATATCGCACAATTTGGCATATTTGAAAACTACGTCAAAGAGAGCGTTAGGAATCAAAATATCATACAGTCTGTTGGAAAGTATGCAGAGGAAATACGCGAGTATGGTAATCAGTTCTATTTGCTTCGTGAAACAATTGCCGTTTTCGGTGTCTTGGCTGTGATCTATATACTATATAAAAAAATAGGGAAAGAATTTTGGGAGCAGAATGTCAAATTCTGGGGGTTCTGTATTCTCCTATTGTCTTTTGCCAATTTCGGATATGTCAGTTTGACTTTTTATGATAGATTCTTCAAACTTGCCGTGCTATTCTTATATGTTTTTACATATATGTGGGTTATGGATATTCAATCCAAATTGAGTTTTAAGTCCCAGCTACTAATAACTATGGTTACAATTATACCGGTATTGTATTTCATTGTTACACCATTAGTTGAACAGAGGCACATGTTGTTCCAACTAAACTTATGGTTTAGTAATCTATGTTCATGATGAAAAATTTTGTAATCTGAATTTCTCATCGTGCTGATGTATGGTCTATGGATAGCTACCAATACGAACAACCAAAAAGGCATAACATCAGAAAACGAAAATAGATTAACCGTTGATGTTCAATGTTCTTAATTATTTTAATCATATCAATTGAAACACTAACAATGAGGGTATTAATAACTGTTCCCACTAAATCCGGATATGGAGGAGTAACTAATTATTATTTAGGGATTAAAGAGTATTGGAAAGAAAATATTGAATATTTTTATTTCGGTCGTAAGCCTTGGCGTAATATATTTTATCCATTTTTAATTATCCGTTTTATAATCCGATTGATTTGCTTTAAACCTGATATAGTACTACTTAACCCATCGCTTGGAGATAAAGCCTTAAAACGAGATTTTATATATTTAAACATTTGCCGATTTTTCAGAAAGAAAACATCCGTATTTATTCATGGTTTCAATTTCGAGTATGCTAAAAATGCAGATTGGAAATGGATAAGTGCCAATTTGAATAAGGCCTTGTGTATTTTTGTGTTATCCCAAGATTTCAAGAATGAATTGATAAGGAGGGGGATAAAATCTGATATACATCTAACTTCGACAAAAGTACCCGATTATTTTATTTCAGGTTTTGACCTTTCGATGAGACAAGGAAAAGCCGAAAACATTATGTATAGCGGGCGAATAGAAAAGGCCAAGGGTGTATATGAAACAGTCGATACATTTTCAATACTTAAGTCACAATACAAGGATCTGACATTGACCTTTGTCGGTGATGGCTCAGAACTTCCTATGTTGAAACAATATGTTGAGAATAAGAAAATAAAGGATGTCCGTTTTACTGGAGAGTTACGTGGGGAAGATTTTAAAAAGGAATACATTAACGCCGATATGTATTTGTTTCTAAGTTATACGGAAGGTATGCCAACTGTGGTTTTGGAAGCAATGATTTTCGGACTCCCTATTTTTACCAGAAAAGTGGGTGGCCTAATAGATTTCTTTGAAAATGGAAAGATGGGATATATATCAAGTTCGTTAGATCCGGCAGTTTTTGCAGAAGCAATGAAACCATATATCGAGAATCCTGCTAAAATGAGGAGTGTATCAATATATAATTCCGAATATGCGAAAACCCATTTTGTTGCATCCGTTGTTGTCCGAAAATTTGAAAATACACTAAAGAAATATATTGAGCTATGAATATTCTGAGAATCAAGAAGCTAATATTTTTACACCTCCAACATCTACCCATGAAATCAAGGGCATGGAGACCATTAGTTTGCAAATGGGGTGGAGTGCAGATAATCAGCCCCAAAAGAACGTTTATCGGTGAGGGCGTCATATTTGACACAAATTATCCACAAGATATTTTTATCGAAGAAGGTGTTCGTTTGACATCGGGGGTGAAAATAGTAACACATTTCATGAATCCTAATACTGGAAGTTACGACAGGGGGAAGGTTCATATCTGCAAAGGCGCCTATCTCGGAATGAATACTTTGGTGGTAAAACCTGTAACAATTGGAGAGCGAGCTATAATTGGAGCAGGTTCTGTTGTGACCAAAGATATACCAGCCAATGAAGTTTGGGCAGGAAATCCCGCAAAATTTATAAGAAAACGGTAGGATTAATTCATATGGACATTATATCATTCTATAGGGTAGAACGTTGGCTATTTGAACGCCATATTCCGGTTTTGCCCAAAATCGTACAACTATTGATTTTTCTCATTTTCAATTCAAAAATAACCGCTGATTCAAAAATAGGAAAAGGGTCATACTGTGTGTGCAAAGGGATTAGCACTGTCTTAATACCGGGAACAGAAATCGGAGAAAATTGCGTATTAGGATTGCGATTTTCTACTGTACGGCAGTTTCCATATAAAGAAGTTCCTTGTCTAAAGAATAATGTTTGGGTGGGACCTAATGTTATTATTGCTGGCCCTGTTGTAATAGAAGATGATGTGGTAATCGCTGGAAATTCATTTGTCAACCGAAGTGTTCCCAAAGGTGCTATTGTAGCAGGATGTCCGGCAAAGATTATTGGCTGGAGAAAGAATCTTGATTATGCGATTGAGACAAACCCAAAGTATAAAGATGGCCGTATGCCATTCTTGACAAAATGAATAACACCAATGAATGATATTGCAGATGCTTTTTATAAGCTAAAAATTTATTGTGAGACTGAACATTTCAAGGGTTGGGATCCGTATGATGGTCTCAACTCTAAAATTTTTCAGGCAATTCCGCTGCTGAAAAAGTCTGTATTGTGCAGATTGATGGTCATACAAGGTTTCAAGCGTTGCCCTTTCAATATGAGACGGATGGCTTTCGTTCCGAAAGAGTATAACGCAAAAGGTATCGGGCTGTTCTTGTCCGGATATTGCAATCTGTATAAAGTTGTGGAAAATCATCCGCAATTATCCGAAAAAATGGGAACGTTGGAGATGATAAAGGCTCGGATTGAAGAATTGGCAGAGTTGCTTATATCCTTACAATCTAAAGGCTACAGCGGTGCTTGCTGGGGGTATAACTTCGATTGGCAGGCACGCCGTCTGTTTCTTTTTCCCAAATTCACGCCCACAGTAGTTGCTACAAATTTCTGTGCCACGGCACTGATGCAGGCATATGAAATAACTAGGAACAAACACTATTTGGAGATTGCATTAAGTGCAGCGGATTTTGTAATAAAAGATTTGCATCGCACGCCGTATAATGGTGGCTTTCTCTTTTCTTATAGTCCGTTAGAGGGTAATGACACTGTGTTCAATGCTTCGCTGCTCGGTTCTCGATTGTTGAGTTATTGTTTTTATTATACACAACAGGAGGAATACAAAAGACTAGCGGAGCTATCCATTAAAGCCTGTTGTTCCGGGCAACGGGAAGACGGGGCTTGGGTATATGGAATGCTCCCCGTACAGAATTGGGTAGACAGCTTTCATACAGGATATAATTTAGATGCGCTGATCGCTTATCAAGAGTTGACAGAGGATCATGCTTTCAATGGTTACATCGAAAAAGGTTTCGACTACTATGTCAATCATTTTTTCGAAGCGGACGGAACTCCTAAATATTATGATAACCGAATGTATCCTATTGACATCCATTGTCCAGGGCAGCTATTGATAACATTGACCCGCCTACATAAGATGAAAAAATATGAGGAACTTGCCAAAAAAGTATTGCAATGGACAATCCGAAATATGCAAGATAAAAAGGGGTATTTCTACTACCAATTAAAACCTGGCATCAGTTCTAAAATCTCGTATATGCGATGGAGTAATGCATTTATGTTTAATGCAATGTCGCATTATTTACTCGCAATATAAAATTTCCAACATAAATGAATAAAGTTTCTTTAAACGGAGTCGAAATATATCCGTTCGATTCCGAACAGTCTTTGTTGTCTTTTGTAAACGATAATAAGGGCATATTAGTAGCCATAAATGCTGAGAAAATTTTACATGCTACAGATCAGACACGAGGAATTATCAATCGGAACATAGGGTATTGCGATGGAGCCGGCGCACAAATGGCTCTCAAACAAAAAGGTTTTGAAAATGCGTGTAAAATTCCCGGTTGTGAGTTGTGGCTCAAAATTGTAGCTCAATTTTATAGAGAAAAGACTTTTTATTTGATAGGTGGTAAACCTCAAATCATAGAAGAAACTGTGTCTAAACTGCGTAAAGAATATGCAGGGATTCACATTATCGGTTATCGGGATGGATATATCAAGGCAAACGAGGAACGGGAAAGACTTATAAAAGACATAACCGAAAAAAGACCTGATGTGGTATTTGTGGCTATGGGGTCTCCTAAACAGGAATTACTGATGGAAGAAATACAGCATAGACACAAAGCCATCTTTCAAGGATTAGGCGGCAGCTTCGATGTATATACTGGCCATGTGGAAAGGGCTCCTAAATGGTGGGTGAACCACAATCTTGAATTTGCCTATCGGTTGCTCAAAGAACCGAAAAGAATAAAACGGCAAATTCACTTGATAAAGTATGCCTGGTGGCTGATAACTAAAAAATTATAGAACAATGAAGAAGGTAATGCTGGTCTTCGGGACTCGTCCGGAGGCCATTAAGATGGCTCCGTTGGTGAAGGAGTTCCAAAAAAAATCAGCAGACTTTGAAACAATCGTCTGCGTGACGGGGCAGCATCGTGAAATGCTCGATCAGGTGTTGCAGATATTCGATATCAAGCCGAATTATGACTTGAACATCATGAAGCAGGGGCAAGATCTGTATGATGTAACCGCCCGTGTGCTGACCGGGATGCGTGATGTGTTGAACAAGGCGAAACCTGATGTGGTATTGGTGCACGGTGACACAACCACTTCTACTGCCGCCGCACTCGCAGCTTTCTATCAGCAGATCCCTGTAGGTCATGTAGAAGCGGGCCTGCGTACCCACAACATATACAGCCCTTGGCCGGAGGAGATGAACAGACAAATAACAGGGCGCATTGCCACCTATCACTTTTCTCCGACCGCTTTAAGCAAGAAAAATCTGTTGACGGAAGGTGTGCAGGAGGACAAGATAACCGTAACAGGGAATACGGTCATCGATGCCCTTCATATCGTTGTTGATAAAATAAAGACTGACGGAGCTCTACAACAAGAACTTGCCGGGGTGCTGGAAAAAGCGGGTTACGATACCTCACGGCTTGCTGATGGCAAGAAACTCGTTTTGATAACCGGACACCGACGTGAAAATTTCGGAGACGGATTCATCAGCATGTGCACAGCCATTAAGGATCTGACGGCAAAATATCCATATGTGGACTTTGTCTATCCGATGCACTTGAACCCCAATGTCCGCAAACCTATCCATGAAGTATTCGGGGAGAATTTGAATAGTTTGGGAAATATGTTCTTTATCGAACCATTGGAATATCTGAGTTTCGTGTTCCTGATGGAAAAAGTGACCCTTGTCCTTACCGACAGCGGTGGTATTCAGGAAGAGGCTCCGGGGTTAGGCAAACCGGTACTGGTGATGCGTGACACCACCGAACGTCCGGAGGCGTTGGATGCAGGAACGGTAAAATTGGTAGGAACCGATTATAACAAAATTGTCTCCGAGGTATCGATTTTATTGGATGATGCATCTGCTTATGAGCAAATGAGTAAAGCCATTAATCCTTACGGTGACGGAAAAGCGTGTATGCGTATAACGCAAACACTTAATGTTCGGTTGTAACTTTTGTATTTTCTTGACACATTCACCAGAAGAAATATGTTAGTACCGAAGGTGAATGTCGTATTGCAGGCGGACAAAGACATCGGCAGCATAACAGAGGCAGACATTTGGCTCAATTGTATGGACGGCAACGGTAACTTCTTGTCTGTGGCTGCGGAAGACCATACCGGCGACGGACATTACATTGCCACCTTGCCGTTAGACTACAGCCCGGTAGAGCCTTTCATCCAAGTTCACTTGAATGAAATGGTCTATGATTACCTGTCCATTCCGAATTTCAAAGCGGGACAGGAATGTCAAATCTCGCTTATACTCGGTACGGACGGGCTTCGCACACCGGGAATAGGAGCTGAAATCGACGACTGGGAAGTTGTGGAAGGAGATGTCACATTCGTAAAATGACAAAATATAATAAATGACGCCTGCTGGTTTTGTTATCATTGGCAGGCGTTTCACTTTTTATCCCTCATTCAGGAATCCCGGCATTTACCGAGTGTTCCGCTTGTTCTGCACGTCTTTTTCCCATTTCGATGTGAAGGATTTACCACAAAGGGCTTGGAGAAGAAGAAACACATAGCAGAACTGAAAATCCGACCTAGCTAAAAAGAAAAACAGATTTCTTATTTATGCCTTCAGACTCCGGACAAATTAACTCTATAGTTTTTTGAGCATTCCTTCGTTCGTATTGGGATTTATGGTTATTTTTGTAATTCAATCAATAATATGACGATAATGGCAAAGACATACCAAAGGACTAAATTACAAGAAGTCACGATCAGAGGATATAAATCCATAGCCTATGACAGACCTGTGACCTTGAAGCTGGGTGATGTCAGCATCTTGTTGGGTGCCAACGGTGCAGGCAAGAGCAATATCATCAGTTTTTTCCGGATGCTGAGCTACATGATGAGCAAGTCATTCGGGAGATATGTGGAAATATCGGGCACGTCTCATGCCTTGCTGCATTACGGCATTAAACGGACACCGGTCATGTCCGGAGAACTGAAGTTTGCCGACAGCAATTCCATGGATGTTTATGGCTTTTCATTGGCCAATGCCACTCCCGACAGGCTGATTATCACGGAAGAGCGGATTACATGGCATCGCAAGGGGGAGAAAAAGCCCTATGAGATAGCACTGGAACCGAATTTCAAGGAGTCCGCTCTCGCAGAGTGTGAGGATCCGGTTGCCAAAACTATTTTCCAGATGCTTTCTTACTGCAAGGTATATCAGTTTCACGATTCATCGACAGAGGGGCCGCTACGTCAGGCTTGTCCCGTCGAGACGGCCAATTACCTCCAGTCGCACGGAAACAATCTGCCTTCTTTCCTGCTGTTCCTGCGGGAGAACTACAAGGATGCCTACAACCGGATTGTTGACTATGTCCGTGACGTAGTTCCCCAGTTCCAGGACTTCTATCTGGAGCCCGTGGGTGGTATCATTTCTCTCCGGTGGATAGATAATTCTGCCACGGACTATCGTTTCAATGCCTACCAGTTCTCCGACGGATCTATCCGTTTCATTGCCCTGGCCGCCTTGCTTCTGCAGCCTGCCCAGACAATGCCCAACGTCATCATTTTGGATGAACCGGAACTTGGCTTGCATCCCTATGCCATCAGCCAGCTGGCAGAAATGATTAAGGATGCGTCCATACACGCACAGGTCATTATTGCCACGCAGAGCAAGGATTTGGTCGATCATTTCGACATCGGCGATATCTCTGTGGTGGAAATGAACAAGGAAACGCAGGCAACCTCTGTCACTCACCTTGACGCCAAAGAATATCATCTTTGGCTTCAGAACTATACGGTGAGCGAACTTTGGGACAAAAACATCATAGGAGGACGTCCCGTATGAAAGCGAAGATTATTCATGTCCTTTGTGAGGGACAGACGGAACAGGGATTTGTGGAGGAAGTGTTGCGTCCCTACCTGCAAGCGCAAGGTGTGGCAGGTGTAAAAAGCATCCTGATTACCACTAACAAGAAAAAGAATGCCCGTGGTGGAATGCTGAGCTATGCTCAGGCGGTGACAGACCTAGAACTGTTGCGGAAAATGAAGATGGACGGCGAATACGAACGTCATGTTTTCACAACGATGTTCGACCTCTACGCATTGCCGGATGATTTTCCCGGTTATGAAGCAGCCAAAGCAATCGGTGAGCCTTACGCCCGTGTCGCAGCATTGGAAACGGCGTTTGCTGAAGCAATCAACGATAGTCGTTTCATTCCCTATATTCAGCTGCATGAATTTGAAGCTCTGCTCTTTTGCGGTATTGACTATCTGGCAAAGCGTTACCCCGGTTGTGAGAAACGCTGCGAACAGCTGAAAAAAGACCTGGAGAAAACCAGCAACCCCGAGCTGATAAACAATAGTCCGGAAACGGCTCCGAGCAAACGTATTATCAAGGCGATAGAAGGAGACAAAAAACAGCATTACAACTACAATAAGCCGGCTACCGGCAAAGATGTTACCAAAAGTGTCGGCATGGATGAACTTCGTGCCCGGTGCAGTCACTTCAATGAATGGATAGAAAAGTTGATAGACTGCTGATTCTGTAATCAGATAATATCAAGGTTCTGACAGACAGGTTCGAGTGTTTATCTCAAAAATGGAAGAGATGGGGATTATACAGAAAGAGGGTGTAGGAAGAAATACTCGCTATATAAAGACTGCGAGTTTCCCATCTTTTAATTGAGAAGACAATTTTTGCTCTGTCCAAAAAACAAGTTTTTGGTCAAAAAACAGCACAAATAACTGATTATCAATTATTCTTTCAATGCCCGAAAATCTGTTTTTTTGTACGAAAGAGTTCTTTCACTTTTCTATCCCTCATTCCGGAATTCCGGCATTTACCAGATATTACTAATTAAAAAATTTAGATAAGTAACGAGATGCTAGATTTGATTAGTTGCTCGTAAGGTATAAGGCATCGACATTCTTCTGTTATTTAGTCAGTTGAAAAAATGTAACAATTATTTCTCTGATACCTAATACTTTTTCTATTTACACCATCCACGGATTCTTATACGGATCATAATCCGTCTGGAAAGTAGCCAGTTGCCAGTCGGTGACAGGTTTCTTCGAGTCATCGACTTTGCGGGGAATCTGCGGATTAAGCCGTAGTTTGGCGGCATCATTGAGCCATTTCATGCTATCCTCGTAATCGCGCATGCGGACAACACTGACATTATTCGGAGCAATGAGTTTCGTGAGTTCGTAGATGGCCAGCCGGACCATGTGCTTCTTGAGATTGTAGTTGCGGGGGTCATGCAACGAGAGGTTCTGCCCGACTTGCGGTGTGTCCGCGTTCACATCCGTTTCCGGGTAAAATACCCGTCCGTCATAAACGACATATTCGTGTTCCGACAACTCATAGGCATTGTATGATGAATCGTAATCGGCTATGGCTCCCCAGCAGTCGGAAACCATCGGGTCAAGATTGTAATCGAAACCTTCAAGCGTCATCAAAGTATAGAATGCTCCTTCATACTCGACGACTGCCCACAGAGGATACTCGACAGGCTGCCATAACGAGGCTTCCGCCTCGATCCAACCGCCGACCATCGGGATACGGATATCATCGAACTTGTACCCGTTTTCGGCAAGGCAAATATAGACAACACCGTTGTAGTTTACTTTATCACCCGGATAATAGGTGTTGAACTGGGAGTAATTTACAACTTGTCCCGCATCGACGTGGATATCGGAACACTCTTCCCAATAGATTGCCGTTGCCGGCTTGCGATAGCCGCTGACGGAGCGTGTCACCTCATGGATTTGTCCCTCGAAATAGACATGCACACCCACGGGATAGGTAATTCGACGGTCGTATTCGGCGATATATTTTCCTTTTGCAAGTTCCTTTTCAATCTCGTAGTTCTCTGACAAATATTCCACAATGCTCATCTCCGCCGATTCTTCCGCCTGGATGAATCGTGCATCATTGCCCCGCGTGAGTTGTATCTGTTATAAGATTTATCATTGTAGATTTTCCTGCTCCGTTGGCTCCTAAAATCCCATATATACCAGTCTCAAATATATAGTTTATTCCTTTAAGAGCTTGCACTGTACTATATGTCTTTTTTAAATTCATCAATTCAAGTTTCATACTTTTATATACCTCTTCTTAAGAAAAATTCCATAAAATAACATCAAACAACTGTATAATGTAAATATAAAATAACAATATATCTGCCCTTTATTTTCATTAATTAAAGGCATAACTGCTATATATTTTCCTATGCTAAATTTTTCCATAAAATCAATTCCTGCCATATATATTAATTGTGGAATAGTAATTATTATTCCTGTCAATGTGCATAATGAATACTGTAACTTATACATAATAATAGTAATCAGACAAGAAATAATCATAAGTCCAACGTATACACAAATCATATTAATAATAAGCCACACTATTAATGGCAGATTTATTGGAATTGTATCAAATAATTCTAAGCTCTTAATAGTTAGAAATATATTAGATATTTCATATGTATTACATAGTTTATAATAATAAACTCCATAACTTAAAAGCATAAACACTGCAATAATTACACTATTAGTTTTTAGTTTACAAATCAACCACTTACCTCTATTTTTAGCAGGATTAATAAGTTTGTCCATTCCGTTTTTATTTTCATATGCCCCAAAAGGTGATGATATAAATATAACAGCAAACATATTTATTAATGCTAGAAACATATGATTTTCTTTTTGTTTACTTCCAAACGCATCCTCATATTCATATGGAGCTATACAAACTGCTTTATAACCGTTTTCTTTTTGTGCTTTTAAATATTTAATATTAGCGTTCATATTATCCGATATAAATCTTGTCAGTTCATTATCCTGTCCAACTGCCTGTAAAATATCAGCTTCAACTGTATTTTTTACATCATTAAGTCTGTCACCATACATAAGACCTTCCGCATTCTGATAATAACTCAACATATAGCTTTCTTCTATGGAATAAATATGCCTGGTTCCTATATTGATGTTCAGTACGATTATAAATAAAACAACTAACGCAATAATATTTTTTTGTGATATTAGAATTTTATACATTTCCTTGAAGTTATTTGGCATTTTAGTCAAAAGCTTCATATTCTTCTCATGTATAAAATCTGCAGTTTTTTCAATAAAATTATTACTGTGTGTATATTCTAGCTTATTACTCAAGACAGTAATACCTGACAAAACAAATGCCACTATCATAAGAAATCCTGTAAATATATTTAAACCCTTACCCACTAATGTACCATAACCCCAATTGTCATACTCTATAGCATAATGTGGAAACAATATGTAATATACATTTATAAAATGAAGAAATCTTAATATACTTTTTGAATTAATAAGATAATAAATCATAATATCTATTCCACTACATATTAAAAAAAAGCCAACACCAATGTTGATGTTTGAAAAATAGCTTAGTAGAAACCACAACATCATTCCACATACAAATGCAAAAAGAGCCGATATCACTATAAGGAATAGTACAAAACAAATACGTGTAAAACCCATCGTCGTAAGTAATAAATTATTATCTAAAACTGCTAAATCATTTATTCCCTTAACCCCACCATGAATACCTAACAGAATAATCATCGACTCTAGATAGAAGCTAAAACTTATAAAAAAACATTCAATAATCAAAATAATAATTCTTTTAGTTCTCAGATTTTTTCTTCCATTTTTTCCACTATTAATAATCAATTTTAAACCACTTTTTTTCTCATAAAAAAAGCCATATACCACATAACATATCAGAGTAATAATAAAAATCTGAATATAATTATATTCAAATAATTTCTCTAACCATATGCCATTACTCAACCCTGGATTTTTATTTTTAAGTTTATTTAAATCATATCTACTTTTAAGCAACAAATATTTTTCTGTGGAATTATCTTTCATTAGTTCAGTCGATAATAACTTAGTTGTTGAAGTGATTTTTTCATTAATGTTATCCGCATAGGAATCCGCCTGCTCAGCTTTCTCTAAAGCCATTTTTCTTGCAGTTTTTTCTATCTCAGAAATAGTCTCTCTGTCAATACTGTTATCGTCCATATAAGATATCACACCGTTCATCGTTGCTTGTTTATATGTCATATCCTCTGTCTTAGCAGCTTCAGCTCTGTTTAATATATCATCATATATTCTGTTAACAGCGTCTTCGCCCTTATTAAAATATAACAATGTTATCCCGTTCAAGCATAATAATAAAAAGAAGATTATTATAAACTTATAATTATTAATTCTTTTAAATTCTTTCATATGACTCCTATGTGTTTTTAATCATTACTTCTTAAAAATAGTAGGTATAATATAGAAAAAGCAAACCATGAGGCACCGTATAGCCAGTGCTTCACGGCTTTCTTTAAATCATATATATTTTATCTTTGCGTTTTATTTAGCCCGATATATCTGTTTTATATCAGTTATTTTGCCATCAAGAATATCGCTTTTTTTAACTACTGCAGTGCCTACAGTACTTACTCCGGACATGTTGTTTAAATCATTACCATTTAGTTCCTTCAGTCCAGGATCCTTTGTAGTTAAGACTATATATCTATCATCCACGCACATAAAATTTACACGTATGATTGTGTTTGTCATATCTTGATTATGAGACTTTAATTGATTTATATAATCAGAATCCCACTCTAATTTTATGTTTTGAATAACCTCACCAGCTAGGTTTGAAACGACAATTCTTGATTCTCCTCCAGATTGTGCATATTCAGATATAAATAATTGCTCACCATCCATTGCAATACTATTAATTGTATTTACTGAAGCGTAAAAGCATTTACTAGTTTTATTGCTCACAGAGTATTGTATGATTTGATTCCTATCCTGTGATATGAAATATAAATTAGACTCCTTATCCATACAACAATTCTCATTTATTGTATCTGGTGCGGGAGTTCCACTTCCAAAGGCACCAGCTCCATCATCTCCCGAATATTCAAAAATCACTTTAAAGTCACCATTATCTGTATTATATCTTGCAATTTTATAATCAGAGGTTTCGATTAATCTACTCTCTTCACCTCCTGATATATAATACACATTGTTACTATCAAATAATATTTTGAAACCATCCGGTTCTCCAAGTCCACTTCCACATGGTAAAGCTTCAAACTCTCCAAGTTTTTCCGGTTTTGCATTATCAGCTAGTTTTATTCTCATACAATTGTTTGTTACTTTTACAAGTTCATTCGGTTTTACATTTTTAGGATCAAAAGAATAACTTACATAGTATAAATATCCATCTTTAATCTTAAATGCATGACTATTACGTAAATATGTAGTTATATCTTTGTTATTATTGTCAGCTATAATTGCAACTCTTGTCCTATCGCCAAATCGAACATTATATTGGTTAAGATAGTATTCTTCATGTTTGTTGTTTTCAACCATATAGATTTTATTATCATAATAAAAAACGGTATCTCCATAACACTCCTCTACTTTATCCTTTTTTAGCCCCTTATATGTTATGTCGTTAAGATATGCTGCACATTTTTCATCTGAATGATTGCAGTTTGCATTATAACAACAAGGCGAGCAAAAATCGGTACTAATATCATAATAATATAATAATCCATTAATCACCAAATAATATCCACTTTCGGAAATAGCAGAATTGCCTACGCATTGTAACTGTGCATTATTGTTATCATAATTATAATCCTCAAATGATATTGTTTCTGTACTTTCATCAATTTCATAGTTTCTGGAACAACCTGTAATGGCAAGTAGAACCACCAACATAATTGGCAAAATTTTATTTTTTTTCATAAAATTAATCATAACTCTCTTTTTTCTATACTCTGTAGGCTGATAAGTAATAAATGGACACGCTACATTTGCATAGTATGTTGCAACCTTTATTGCAGCCTTCTTTGTAAGTTCTGCAACTTGCTTATAAAGTTTTACTCCCATTATGTTCACTCCTTCCTTTTATGATAAAAAAATAGGCCTATTATTTCTTCTCACTGAAATTACCACATTTAATGGAATTTGTTTTACGAAGGGTACAACTTACAGGTTAAAAGGTATAATTTACATATTTTATATTAATAATAAAAAAACTATGAAAGTTTATTATCTTTCACAGTTTTTTATGTTAAAATTATTTATACTTGAATACAGTCAGTTTCCTATTATCCTGTATTTTACATTTATTTTCTCATATACTTTGTCTTAAATAAGATTCATAATCTGTAAAGTTGTATTAACATGTATCGTCTCCTCTCTAATAATCTCTTTATCCATTTCATTAAGTATTGCAAAATTATATGTTGTTTAAGAAAATATTTTAATTTTAAAGATAAAAAATTCTTCATCCTGCAATGCTTTATATTCCATATTGTAATTATTCAGAATATTACTTACAATATATAAACCTAATCCATTACTATTTTCCTTATTTAAATCAAATTTAACATCAAATATTTTATCCATATTCGAAATTTTATTGTTACCGTATGTATTCTCTATATATAACCAATCATTAACTATCCCAATATTAATTACCCCATTTACATCAGTATATTTTACCGCATTACTAATCAAATTAGATAAAATAATCTTTAAAGCTGTTTTTCCTATATAAACATTCTCATCTAATATATAATTATTGACAGTTATTTTCTTTTGATTTGCTAATATTTCATACTTTTTTAATATGTCTTCTAATGTATCATTTATTTTCAAATATTCTTCATCATTATTCAAATTTTCTATAGAATGAACTGATAATATTTGAGAAATATTTTTTGTTAAACTATCAACGATTTCAATACATTCATTAATATAAATATCTCTTTCTTTATATTTTCCAATATTGTATTTCATGTTTTCCAGTATTATTTTAAGACTAGCAAGAGGAGTTTTAAGTTCATGGGATGCACCTTTAAAAAAGTCATATTTTAACTTTTCTAATTTTAAAATTTCTTTATTTTTAAATTCCAAATCGTCAATTGTTCTTAATAAAGTAGAATACAAATCATTAATTTGTTGTTTTAATTCTCCAACTTCATCATTAGAGCTAACTTTTAATCGCGTTTTTTTATCAAGTTTCATCATTTTATCAGTAACAATTTTTATTTCTTGTAAATTATTTTTTATTGATTTTGCATAAATTAAAGAAATAATAGCAGAAAATAAAATTGATATTAATAATGAATATGGTAAAAATTTAAGGCTTAAATCTTTTGCATCTCTTTGCATATCAGCTGTAGAAACAAATTGTAGATTTATTTTTTTACCATCATTAAGCTTGATTTCTCTTTCTTCAATTATCAGAGAATTACTATCACTTTCTAAATTAACATTTATATTATCTTTGATTTGTATTTCATTCTTATTATTCTCTTCTTTTATAAATGCTTTTATTTCACTACTTTTAGAATAAAGTTCCAAAGTTTGTTCTATATATTTTATTTCTTTTCCATTCATATTACTAGAAATTTCATTTGCAATATTATAAATCTTTTCTTTTCTCGTCTCCAAATATGTTTTAGGAAATATAAAATAAACTAATGAATGAACTAATATAATTATTATTCCAAGAACAGAAAATATTTGTATGAACATTTTGGGAAATATCTTTAATTTTTTCATTTTCTCTCCAATTTATATCCTACATTTCTTATAGTAGTTATACAGTCTAATTGTAATTTTTTTCTAAGTTCTTTTATATATACATCTATTACTCGATCATAAGGAGTTTCTTCGCTATCTTTCCATACATAATCAATAATTTGCATTCTTGTTAACACTTGTCCATTATTATCCAATAAACATTTTAATACTTCTAGTTCTTTTGCATTTACATCTATTTCTTCACCATTTATTTTAGCTGTATAGCTATTAAAATTAACCGATAGATCCTTATATTCAAACTTCTCTAAATGTCCATAATTCTTCTTAATTAAAGAATCTATTCTAGCCTTTAAGACCGGCAATGAAAATGGCTTTTCTATATATCCATCTGCCAGATTAGTAAACGCATCAATTTTATATTCTTCATCACTAAATGCAGTCAGGATTAGAATTGGTAAATTGCTTTTCTTTCTAATTTCTTTCAACACTTCTAAACCATTTATAAAAGGTATCTGAATGTCTAAGATAACCAAATTTATATCGCTATTAAATTTTGACAAGGCTTCTCTTCCATCTTTAGCTTGAATAACAGTATATCCAAATTCTGAAAGATATTCACTTAATCCCTCTCTTATCATATTATCATCTTCAACAATTAATATTTTCATGTATACCTCCACTTAAGCCTATTCGCTTATATTGTACAGCATATTATTGGATATTTAAAAGCAAAAAAATTTTTGGTGCTTTTCAGCACCAAAAATTTTATTTATTGTCAATTAATAATTCTTTTGGATTCCTTCTTAATATATTGAATGAAGAAATAATCAATGATACAAGAAGTACTAAACTCATAAATATAACTACATAAATTATGAATTTAGGTAATACATTTATATCTAAACTTGATAATGTCTTGTTAAATCCTTCAGCTTCTGCCCCACCACCTAATTGGCTAGATGCAGCTTGTCTAGCTATTTGTTTAGCTATATCACCAGTAACCTTATTCAATATATTATTCCCAAGCTTATCAGCTGTATATTGAGCTAAGAAATAAGAACCAACGAATGCGGGGATTGATATAAATACCATCTCAATTAGGAATTGACCAAAAATTTCTAATTTTGATATACCTAATGATAGTAATACTGCTATTTCCTTCTTTCTGGCATTCATCCATAATAATAATAATAATGAAACTACAACTCCTGCAAATATTAATGAGCCAACAAATAATTTATTTGAAATTGAGTAGATACCTGATATAGATTGTTGTAATGCAGGATAATTTGATGAACTTTTAATCAAATTATATTCTCTCCAATTTATATCTAATTTCTCAATCTCTTTTATTACACTATCAAGATTCTTATCACCTTTTACAAAGAATGTTGCATCCTGGTATACAGCTGTATCTTCTGTATTACCATAAACTTTAGCAGCTGTATGAACATCAGTGATTAATGTATTTTCGTATAGTTCCTGTGCTGCACTTACTCCACCACTATTATGCCCATCGAATAGACCTTTAATTTCTACTTCTACTGTTTCATTTGCACCTTTCTCATTATCAGCATCAAATAAATTAGATTTTATTTTTATCTTATCTCCAACTTTAAGATTATTTTTTTCAGCTAAATCTTTATGCATTAAGATTTTATTTTTATCTTCATTTTCTAAATGCTTTCCTTCTACTAATTTATATGCTCCTGATACAAATTTTGTTTCTTTTGATGAGTCGTTAACTCCGGTTAACATCACTGTTCTTTTAAAATTCTTCGCTCTTTTAGGCGATTGATTCGCAAGAGTCTCTTTAGTTTCAATAATATCATAATCAACTAAATCTGCAACACTGTTTATTCTTTTTACATAGGAGTCTATGCTATCTGTTTGAGCTATCTTTTTAATATCTTCACCTTTTACATTTCCTCCACCTCTAGGTGTTCCTGGATTTACTTGTCTATTTATCTCCATAGAAAAACTATTTGTTATATTAGCAAATGTTTCTTTTGAAGCTCTGTCCGTAGCATCTTTAATAGATAAACTTATAAGACTTAAAGTTGACATAGCCAAAATAACTAACATAATAATTATTGATTTTAAGCTTTTTCTAGTTACATAAGCAAATGCATTTTTTATCATTATTCAACCTCCAAATTCATTTTATTTACTTTTTTTAACTTTTTACCACTTAGTTCTAAAATGATATCCGCAGAATCTGCTACTTCCTTACTATGTGTTACAACTATTACACATTTATTTCTATCTTTAGCTAATGTCTTTAATATATTAATTATTTCTCCGGCAGTAACACTGTCTAGATTACCAGTAGGCTCATCAGCTAGTATTATTGGAGCATCTGATACCAATGCTCTGGCAATAGCTACTCTTTGCTGCTGTCCACCAGATAATTTCATAACATTTCTTTTTATTTGTTTTTTATCTAAGCCTAGTTCAAACAAGATACTTTCATCTGCTGATTTATTCACTAATCTAATATTTTCAATCGGCGATAAATAATCTATTAAATTATAGTTTTGAAATACTAAAGATATATTATTTTTTCTATGATTACTATATCCTTTCTTTTGTATATCTTCATTCTTAAACAATATTTGTCCTGTTTTAGGTTTATCGAGTCCAGCAAGTAAGGAAAGAAGTGTAGATTTTCCTGCTCCTGACTTTCCTACTATCGCATAAAACTTCCCAAGTTCAAATTTTTGATTTACTCCTGACAAAACTTTTTCTTTAGAATTGGCATAACTATATGATACATTCTTTATTTCTAATATTTCCATCATTTTCTCCTAACTTATTTTTGATAATATTTCTTTAGGCTTCTTGATTAATATTAATGAAGAAGCAAATACAACTGATAAAACAATAATACTTATTAATATTAAATAACTTTGTCCAAGTGTTGTAATATTTAACATAAAACTATCGTTTATTAAACTTCCACCAGAAATCATTGAGTCCTCTGAGTTAACGATTCCACCTGCAATTACTTTTAGTAATACATTTCCTAAAAATAAGGAAGATATTATACTTGGTATCGATATGAATAATAACTCGAATATAAATTGCATTATAATTTGTATCTTAGATGTTCCAATAGATAAAAATATACCTATTTCATAAATTCTTTCTCTTAACCATAGAATCAAGATTAATGAAAGAACAACCATCCCACCTAACATAATAGAATAAGTCATTATTTTTATTATGTGTTTTATTCCACTCACTGACTCCAAAGACTCTTCAAACACATTAGAATCTTTTTCAACAAAATACTTTGACTCATCAATTTTAAGCTCTTTCAATTTGTTTAAGGCTAAGTCTGTAGATTCTGCACTACCAGAATACATTAAAATTTTATTTGCAATTTTATTATTTTCTGATTTATTTAATATCTCTTGGCTTGTTGAATAATCTACAAACACCATATTTTCGCTAAAATCAGAAGATAGCCCTGTATATGTTTCATGTTTTTTACCAGAAAAGATCCCTATAATTTTAAATTTATGACTTTTTATTTTTCCACTTTTTTCAACATCTAGTAATTCAAGATCAACTTCATCACCTAATTTTAGATTGTTTTGTTTAGCAAATTCTTCATGAACAATAATTGAATCCTTATCATTTTCTCCTATATTTTTACCTTCTTTAATTGTAAATACTCCACTACTAAATAAAATATTTCTTTTAGTATTATTTGTAGCTTCGAGTGAAACAACATTCTTAAATTCGTCAGATAAATCTTCTCTATTTATTCTTTGTTCTCCGCTAACTACTTTAGCATCTTTTAGCTTTGCTAATCCATCATATTGCATTATTATTTCTTCAATTTCTTTTATTTTTTCAATATCTTTAAATTCATTAACATTAAAATAGTTACCATCTTTTTTTGTTATTGATATTGAAGAATTAGAACTTTCATATAAAGCCTTTTCTATTTCATCGCTTGATTTCATTATTGTTAAACAAGAATACAAGCAAGAAAGAACTATAGTTAATATGATAAAAATTATTAAAGTTCTATTTCTCTTTCTTGTAATATATGCTATAGCATTTTTTATCACTTTCCTAACTACTCCTTTCTATTTTCTTACTCCATAACTAATTGCATCTACTGGACAAGCATTTTTTCATAAATTATTCCTCCTTTATTTTTTACACAATAGCATTTTATTGCTACTTTCAATAACATTCTACACACCTTTTATGAAACGTTGATGAAATATAATTTTTTATTTTTCCTACACTTTTAATTATACAGGAAGCCAGTCTGTAATTTGGTGGTATCTCCGTCAATCTTGACAGTAATACCAATAATTCTGTTAGCCACGGTCGATACCTCCTTCCGTAAAAATGGGCATAAAAAACAGATTTTGCTGATCTAGTATGACCAGACTGCATATCTGCATATCCTTTCTCTAGTTCTGCATTCATCTGTGCTTCTGATAATGCACTAACGTCTACAGGACGAGCGGATGGCATTTTCACTTCAAAAGGAAGTCCTCTTTGAAGAATAATTTGTTTGTAAAACATATTTATTGCATTTGATGCAGGAATTCCTAATGCTGCTAAGATTCCTTCTGCCTGTTCTTTTACATCAGGCTCAATGCGTGCGTATAAATTTGCTGATTTTGTTGCCATAGTAAACACTCGCAACTTATTTTTTTATCTCTTTTCTTTGCCATATTGTTATTTATGCCTTCATCCTTCTTGACCAGCTCTTTATAGCGAATGGCATACATAGAATACCAATCAAGACAGGAATTGTAATAAGTAGATATGGTGACCAGATAAGCTTCCCAAAAATACGAAAAGTATTAGTTCTGAAAATATCTGTTGAACTTCCTACCAATGGTATTAAATCCAATGCTTTTTGCATTCCATAAGGAAGATATTCTGCAATCATCATTGGTCCATATACAACAGCAAGACTAAGCAGTAAGGTAAGTACATTATTTTTTACAGCCGCTGATATAAACATAACAATTCCGGCAAAACCTATTGCTCCAAGCAGTACAAAAACATATTCATAAATTTCTGCCTGCAGCATATTCATAGGTGCAACAGCAATCAGCTTGATATTCTGAATCGGCATATCCCATCCGGCAGTTCCCATAAAAAACAACTGTGATATAACACTTGAAACAGCAAGTAATGCAAATAACTCCACTGTAAACGCTAAACCAGTAAGAATTTTGGCAAGAGCGATTTTCCCCCAACCATTTCGAGTCGTCAATACTAGTGTGCTTGTATTATCATGCCATTCGCCAGCAAATAAAGAGGATAAAACAATACCGAGAAACAAAGCCATCACAACTCCCAGATCCGCAACCATACTACCAAGAAGCGTTGACCATCCTTCTACCCACTCATAATGAAATGGTTTTTCTACCTTTCTCTCTATCTGATGTAAAAACTCTTTTTCAGCTCCTACCTGACCACTGACCTCCAAAAACTCATCAAGCACCTGCTGTCTTCTTTCATAGAAGCCTGTTAACTTATCCGGATCAACATAGCTTATCATCGTTTTATAATTACCGGTATCTCGAAGCTCCGGATACAATGTTCCGAGCCAACTATTAACTATCTGCCAGTCTGTCTTTTCCAGTTCTTCCTCCATACCGTCAGCTTCCATTTGCTGATAATCACTTACTATTTGCTGCAAGGTTTCATCAGTCAATTCTCCACCAAATGAAAGTGCATATCCCTGACTATCCTTTATTACTGTATATCCATCAAAATTATTGCCAAACGCACTTGTATAGTCATCTGAACTGCCAAAACTGAACCATTGAAACGAAAGTATGCTTCCAAAAATTACACAATAAACAAAACACAACAACACACATATTTTAACAATTTTCTTTCGCCATAACTTTTTATGC
>OGYO01000249.1_pt1 | contig 27076 bp, 21 predicted proteins | sample 1576561 | NCBI WGS metagenome assembly OGYO01 (sample SAMEA3541507, study PRJEB24748) | human gut metagenome | biome: human gut; feature: human-associated habitat; material: faeces | place: China | collected 2012 | reverse complement strand
CCTCCCGGTCGAGCCTTTGGCTCCCGGGAGGCCCCTTTTTTCATGCTCTCTTTCCGGGCTTCCCGGCGGGTTCGCGCTCCGGGAACCCCCGTTTTTTCATCACCTCCCGGGCCTCCCGGCAACGCCTTTCGGGCTCGTCGAAGGTCCTTATCCGGAGTCTCCACCGGATGTCCGCTTTGAGAACCACTTTTCTCTTTGATGTTTTTTTGATTTGAGATTGTGTTGTGGCACCATGGATACACCATAGGAATCATGTGCCAAGGGGATAGCTATGTTTCTTCTTCCAGATCAGCAACTCAGACGTGCCGATCGAGTGATGCGGCAACGACTTGTGCCATATGTGCACGAAACATTATCGCATTGTCAGTTACGCGCTTTCGCCAATGAAGGCGAACCCGAACAGAGCGCCGACTTTCTTGCCCGTGTCAGGGAAAACAAAGTGGATTTTCTCGACTTCATGGTTCATGGTGCCTGGGGGCACGATATGGGGTACCACATGGTTCGAGGTTCGTGGACGTATCGACCGTGAGTCGGTCAAAGGCAGAGCCGTCGAACTGGTTGTAGATCTGGGATGGAAACGACATCGTGGCCCGGGCTTCCAAGCGGAAGGATTATGCTATCGCCCTGACGGCAGCGTCATCAAAGCGGTGAATCCAGACAATTGCTGGATTCCGCTTATCGATGCCAATGGCGTGGCGAATGTGGAGCTTGACGATGCCGGTCGTTTCACGGTATATGTCGAGGCCGCATCGAATCCACTGGTCGAAGCTGACCTGCCATTCGCGCCGATGAATCTGGGGGAGCGTGCCGACGGTCGTCCATCCGACTATGTGCTCACCACAATGGACGTGTGCGTTTTCAACCAAAACGTGTTCGACTATCTGATGGACTTGGAAACCGTCACCTCGCTGATGAGGGAACTCAAGGATGATGATCCTCGATATTGGCAGCTGGCCAAAGCGCTGCAACGATCACTCAACACATATGACGAGCGTGATATCGCCGGAACTCTGGAGCCAGCCAAGGAAAAGCTTGCCGGGGTATTATCCGAACCCGCATATTCCAGCGTCATCCATCATGTCGCGGTCGGCCATGCGCATATCGATTCCGCATGGCTGTGGCCCGTGCGCGAAACCCACCGTAAAGTGGCCCGCACGGTGTCCAACGTGCTTGCCCTGATGGACGAGGATCCGGATTTCACGTACGCGATGAGTTCCGCCCAACAGTATGCGTGGCTGGAACAGGAACATCCAGACCTGTTCGCGCGCATGCTGCAGCGCATCAAGGAAGGACGATTCATTCCCGTCGGCGGAATGTGGGTCGAATCCGATAACATGCTGCCCACAGGTGAGTCGCTGATCCGCCAGATCACGTTCGGCATGCGTTACTTCCGTGAGCATCTTGGCGTGGAACCAAAAGGACTGTGGCTTCCCGACAGTTTCGGTTATTGCGGGGCATGGCCGCAAATCGCACGTCGTGCCGGTTTCGAATGGTTCCTCACACAGAAGATCTCATGGAACGACACCACGAAATTCCCCCACCATTCCTTCGAATGGGGCTGAACCAATTCCACGACATTCTTCCCGGATCGGCGATCGCATGGGTGCATCGGCAGGCGCGTGCGGACTACGTGCGCGACATCGCAAGACTGCGTGATATCGCCGCTGAAGCGGGTGCTTCCATCGCATCGGTGCGGGATGATGCCGACATGCGATCGAACGCGGCCATCGTCCCATATACGGCAAAGAATGGCGATTCGTGGATTGCTCGCACCGCGGCAGTGGGAACGCAGGATGATGACGCGAACGGCACCGACGCGGTCGCCGATGAATCCACCATCGCAACGACATGCGACGACGGTCGAATCATACTTGACAACGGTTTGCTACGTGCCATCATCGCACCAGACGGTACGGTCCATTCACTGATCGACCTTGATAATGGACACGAACTGGTGCCCGACGGCAGTGGAATCGGGCATTACGAGCTTCTCCGCGACGAGCCATACGAGTGGGACGCATGGGACATCCAGCGCGATGCCTTCCTCAGCGCCGAAGGCATCGATGACTCGCATGTGGAACGAGTGACGGAGACAAAACGCGGCGGAGCCACCGTGCACGTGTCCAGCACCGCCGACGGGGTGTCTATCGATGCCTGCATTACATTGCGGGCAAAGTCGAAAAGCCTTGAATTCCGGACCAAAGTGGATTGGCGGGCATCCGAACGATTCCTCAAAGTCGACATTCCCATGGCTATCCAGGCCGACCGGGCGCAGTACGAATGCCAGTACGGCATGGTGGAACGGCCCATTCAGAAGAACACACGTTCCGACGAGGCGAAATACGAAAGCTGCACGCACCGGTTCGTACGCGTCGCCGATGCCGGCTATGCGGCTGCGGTCGTCAACGCCAGCACCTACGGTTCCGACGTTTCGCCGATTCACCGGAACACGGCTTCCGGGCCGGTGCGTGGCACGATGATTCGACTTTCGTTGCTGTCGTCCCCGCTATACCCCGATCCGAACACTGACAAGGGCGTGCATGAGTTCGCGTGGAACGTTGTGGCGGATGCCAGTATGCCGGCTGTGCTTGACGAGGCGAACCGTCTCAACGCGGCCGTGCTGCCAGCCGTGCCGGCGTTCGATCCGCTGGCGCAGCTCAACCCGGTGGATGGCGTCATGGTGCTTGACTGGGTCAAGCTTGCCGATGACGGTTCCGGAGATCTGATACTGCGCGTCTATGAGGCGGTCGGCGGCGAAGCCCATGCGAGACTTGCCGTCAACGCCGCTTTGGGGAAGGCCACGGTACGCGAGTGTTCCATTATGGAGGATGCGCGGCTGGATGCCGAATTACCCGCGGCTTTTGCCGACGGTGATCCGTCCGTGGCAAGAACGGCGCAAGGAGCGATGCTGAGCCTGCATCCGTTCCAATTGGCCACGTTGCGCGTCAGTTGTGGAAGCGATGGTGGAAATACTGATGGGAATGAGAGCAGAAGCCTGCGATAGATGAGGAACTGGCGGCGGATGCGCTGAGCCGTGCGCCGCCTATTCCTTGGCTTGAGTCCACGCCTGAAGCTTCATACGATTGAGCTCGGTGTTGGGATCGTACGTGTCATCCAACCGCTCCTGATACATCGCGACCAGTTCTCCGCCGCGGCCCAACGCCTCCAAAGCGGCCTCACGAATCGACTCCCATTCGTACGGCACCACTTCCTCGGGGAACATGACCGTGCACTGGTTCGGTGCGTCACGCTCCACCAGATCGACGAAATTCAGCAGATCCTGCCACCGTTCGGCAGCGATCAGCCGCGCCGCGTACGCGTCGGCAAGCGGCTCGGACGTATGGTTGTCGCGCAGGAAACGATCGGCCTCCTCGGCATCGCCACTGATCCGCATCAGATCGTGCCGCAGGAACTGCACGGCATGGTCGAACTGGTTTTGCGCGGTCTGCGCAAGCTGCTGTTTGGACAGGAATGATGGGTCAAGCATGGCGAGATCGTTCAGTTCCTCGGGGGAGAGGGTGGACGAACCGCCGGTAGTGGAATCGCAGGCAGCGCCCGTGGAATGCGTGATCGAGTTCGCGGTATCCGCGCCGTCCGCAGCGTCTGTACTATTCGTGCTATGCGCATTGTCCGCGTCAGAGGACGTATCACGGAGGTTGTGAGATTGCGTTGCGGTGGCGTCGCGTGCACCCGTATCGCCCGTAACATCACTGTCGATACTGCCGACGCTGTTCATAGTGTCGCCAGTCGTGCTGCTTGCATCGCCATTACCGGACTTCGCTGCGAAATCACGCATCGCGGCAATGCCCTTGTTCAACGCGTCATAGGCGAACATGCGCGTATCATCCCATTGCGCGAACGACAGTCCGCAAGACAGCAGCTCCACCATCTGCATGGCGTTGAGCCGGAAATCCTCATTGCACGCCACCTGCGTGATCATGCGCAACGCCTGCTCGCCCGTCATCGGATCGGCGTTGCAGGCCACGGCATCCATGTACACGCGTACGGTCTGAATCAGATCTTTCAGGTAGTCGAAACCCTCGTTGTCACGGTCGGCCACATTGCCGACGAACCTTGCGGTCATCTCCACAGCTTTGGCGAGATTGCCGACCGCGTCAAGCCATCGCGTGCTGATCACCGCGTTGCCGACCACCGCGTCCACGCCGGACAGCGCCTGCGAATCGATCGAAAACGTCGGCATATCGATGCGTGGAATCTCCACGCCCGTATCGGTACGTTCCGCGGTGGGCACCATGGAGGCGAGGGCGTCGAAATACCATTGCATGGGCATGTTGATGACCACGTCCGCGTCGGAAAGATTGGCGACCGGCACATCATTGCGTTGCGCGGCATCCTCCTGGCTTGCTTCGCGGATGAGATGATTCCACAGGAAAGTCGGCCCGTCGAATTCGGCGGAACTGAGCCATCCGTTATTGACGTAGTCGGTGAGATCGTCGGCTTCCTGCCTGCGATTGAAGCTGCCCATGCGCCCACCTTTCCGTTGCGATGCCTGTGATTGCATAGTTGCGATTGTGCCGCAACAAGTAGCCGCACCAAGTATAGGCGGCGTCGGCTACGTCTGTGGAAGAGAGCGGAAAGGGCGGAATGAGGGGGAAACGAAAATAATGACGAAAATGAGACGGCAAAATGGCCGTTCGGTAAAATCGGACTATAATCAATCGCACATAACAGAACATGTTTTCAGCGCATTCGGAAATGTTTTCCGGGTGCGCTGACTGTTTTTGGGCGCAAAATGAACGGAGGGCCAACACAAGATGAACGCACGTAAACTCGGTGCGGCAGCTGGAGCCATCGCTTTGATCGTAGGTCTGTTCACGGGATGCGGTTCGACGGACGGCGCTTCCGACGCGTCGGCAGACGGCAATTCGAACGGCGGCAAAACCGTGACGTATTCCGCGGACGGTGCGAAGGACTCCATCCGCATCGCCTCCGGATCCGAAAACAAGGAAGTTGGCGGAGCCATCAAGCAGGCGGCCAAGCAGTCGAAAGTGTCGGTGACCGTCGACTACATGGGTTCACTGGACATTATGGACGCGCTGCGCAACAAAGGTCACCATGCAGGCAAGGACTACGATGCGGTATGGCCGGCCAGCAGCATGTGGATCACCATGGGCGATTCCAAGCACATCGTCAAGGACCAGGTCTCCACGTCCACCACGCCGGTGGTGTTCGGCGTGAAGCAAAGCAAGGCTGAGGAACTCGGCTGGGCGAATACGGACGGTACAACGAAGCCGGTGTCCACGAAAGACATTATGGATGCGGTGAAGGCCAAGAAGCTGTCGTTCGCTATGACGTCCGCCACGCAATCGAATTCCGGAGCGTCGGCGTACATGGCGTTTCTGACGGCGCTGAACGGCGGTAAGTCGGCACTCACCAAAGACGATTTGAACGATGCTTCATTACGTAAGTCCGTGAAAACCGTACTGTCGGGCGTCAATCGTTCATCCGGCTCGTCCGACTGGCTGAAGGACATGGTCGTCAACGACCCGGATACGAACGATTCCATGGTGAACTACGAATCGCTCGTCATCCAGGCGGACAAGGCGTTGACGGCGAAGAACAAGGAGCCGCTGCTGGCCGTCTATCCGTCCGACGGCATCGCGATTTCCGATTCGCCGCTTGCTTACGTGGATCGCAGGCAGGACAAAGAGGATGCGTTCAAGCGATTCAGCAAGTCGATCACGTCGAAGGATTCCAAGAAACTGTTCGAACAGGCGGGTCGTAGAACCGGTTCGGACGGCACGCTGGCGTATGCCAAAGATGCGAAGGTGAAGGATTCGTTCCGTAAGGAATGGGGCGTCAAATCGGATTCATCGGTGCTGAAAACCATCACCATGCCATCCTCCGACATCATCGAACAGGCGCTCGACCAGTATCAGACCGTCCTGCGCAAGCCCGCTTACACCTTGTGGGTGGTGGATTATTCCGGATCGATGTCAGGCAAGGGCAAAAGCGGTGCCGTGGCCGGTTTGCAGGCGGCCCTCGACACCGATCAGGCACGCGCCTCGCATATCGAGCCGGGCGATGACGACGTCAACGTGTTCATCCCCTTCAACAGCAGCGCGAAAGTGGCGCAGGTCGCGCAAGGCAAGCAAACCGCGACCTTGCTGGCCGCCAGCGAAAATCAGGTGGCAAATGGCAATGCGGACATCTACAATGCGCTGGAAGTCGCGTTGAAGAATCTGCCGTCCGACCGCGACGATTACACGGTGGCGATCGCGTTGCTGACCGACGGGCAGTCGGACACGGCGAAGCTTGACGAGTTCAAGCAGCAGTATGCGTCCGACGGCAAAGGCGTTCCGATTTTCTCCATCATGTTCGGCGACGCGGATTCGCAGCAGCTCAACGATTTGGCCAAGCTGTCCAACGGCAAGGTGTTCGACGGACGCAACGGCAATTTGAGCGGCATCTTCCGCGAAGTGAAGGGCTACAACTGATTTGACGGTGTGGTGCTGATTGGTGCCAATGCCGCGGAAGCGGCGCTCGCCTGTGTTTGCGTTATCGTGCGCGACGTGACGGATGCGGCGCGAGTTGCTGCGTAAGCTGCTGCGCGTGCTGTGAAGTGTCTCTTTTCCCTACACGGAACGACGTGTGAAACAGTGTGTGAAACGTCTACGCTGTGCGATGGATAAAACGGTGTTCGTGCGAGCGTGACGGTAGAATGGTGTGCTGTGCCGCATAGGGCGGCCATTCCAGTTAGGCCTCTGATGAAAAGGGGGAACCATATGAAGGTTGCAAGTGGCAATGTCCTGTGGCAGCAGCGCAAGCGCAATTGGTGCCGTACGCCGTTCACGTTCACCGTGTACACACTTACCGACCGTGAGCTGAGCGTCAAAACCGGCATTCTGAACGAGAGTTTCAACTTGATCAAACTGTTCCGCATCGTGGATATCAGCGTGGAACGTACATTCCTGCAGCGCATCTTCGGCATGAGCACGATTGTGCTGGATACGCGCGATCAGTCGTCCGGCAATGGCGTAGTGGCATTGAAGAACGTGCTGAACGGATTCGAAGTTCGCAAGGTGCTGCAGGAAGCAGTGGATGCCTCCCGTAGAGAGAACGGCATGTCGGCGCGCGAATTCCTGGGCGGTCCGGGTGGTCCTGCTGGTCCGGGATTCGGTCCAGGTCCTGACGGCCCTGGCTTCGACGGCGGTTTCGATGGGCCCGACATGGGTGGCTACGCCGACGGTCGGTGAGTGACCTTCCGTAGTTTCGGCTACTTTCAGCTCGGACGGCTTGCGTATATATGCTGTACATACAACGTATATACACAAGCCGCTTTTATATGTTTCGATGTGTGGCTGGAGTGATTGCGGGGCTATCTCGCTTATGGATGGCGGATTTTCATGTGCGTCTGCTGGTATCTCGCTTATGGATGGCGGTGTACTGAAGTAAATCGCTTGTTTGGGGGTATGATTTATGCCCCCAAACTTCGTTTTTGCTGTTGGAACCGCCATCCATAAGCGAGATGGCATGTGTCAGTGATCCAAATCCGCCATCTATAAGCGAGATAGGTGTCAGAAGGTCGCGAATTACAGGGCGGACTTGCCGGTGAGGTGGCGGTAGAGTTCCGGATCGACCGGTTTGCCGAGCTTGAGTGTGGAAATGACTACCTTTGACTCGCTGCCATCCTCGCCGGGGTTCGCCGACGCGTGCACATCGTCCAATGCGACCGCGCTGCCGACGAAGTAATAGGATTTCTCCTGTTCTTCGGCTTTGCGACGGATGAAAATCGGCACAAAATGGCGATTCTGCCATTCCGGAGTACGTTCCGTTCCGTCCAACAGCCACCGGAATTCGTTTGATTTAAGCGAACGATTGTTCTTGCTGAACCATTCGATCTCGCCGGGATTAAGGAACCGGTCGCCATACTGGCTCGCCTCATATTTAATGAAAATCGGGAGCGAGCCGGTTTCGGTGTCCAATTTGTATCCGCCGACATTCTGCGGCACCTGTTCCGCAGGCCAACCACACAGTCGCATCACATCGAACACACTGTACTTTTCTCCATACAGGAACCCATGATTCTGGCGGATATGATGCTTGCGGGACGATTCTGCCAACGCCAACGCGTTGAACAGACCGGCTTCGACGGTATCCGTGAAGAACGTGCGGAAAGTGGTCTGTTCAAGCATCGACCGGAACTCGTCGGTCAACCGATAAGCCCCATCATCGCAGAGGCGCACCAAAGGAGTCTGCCCGAAACGTTTGCTGTTCGCGGCGATGAAATAGGAATAATCCAACGTGGCGAACGCGGAACGGCATTGCAACTCGTTACTGTCCGCATCGGGGAACAGCGCAGTCAACAACGTCTGCAAATCGACGATCGTGATCGCATGCTGTGAAGCGACCTCACGAAGCGCAGTCAGCGCATCCTCGGAACAATCCGGATCGATCCGCTGCCAATCCATACCGCACAATGCCGCCAAAACCAACAATTCGTGCGGACGCAAGCCGCGCAATTGCGTGGCGGTCAACATTTTCAGCACACCATTGTGCGCATCCGAAGTCGATTCAAGCTGTTCAAGATACGAAACGGTTGCGTTCTTGCCACGCGACAGGCTCTTCTCACGGGAACGCACGAACGACAGATAATCGTCGTTCTTCGCAGCCATCGTGAACACGAGCGACGCGTCACGGCGCGCGAAATCCATCAGCATCGGGATGCGTCCCAATTCGTACCGCATCTGCTGGTACTGCTGGCTCAGCAATTTCATATTCGACAAATCGGCGGTGTCAAGCGAGGCAAGCACGCGCTCGCGGGCGATTTTGTCGAAGCTGATGGACGAGACGCCGATGGTTTCGCGTTGCAGATTCTTACGGGCTACGTCGCGGTCGCCGGTATTGCCGTACAGTGCGATCGGAATCAGATAATTATTCGCGTAATTGCCGATGAAATCAATGACGACCACGCAATCCTTGCCGCTTGCCTTGCGCAAACCACGGCCGAGCTGCTGCGTGAAAATGATGCTCGACTTCGTTTGACGCAACATCACGATCTGATTGACGTGTGGAATATCCACGCCTTCATTGAACAGGTCGACGGTGAAAATATAGTCCAATTCGCCGTTCTCCAACTGTGCCACGGCAGTGTCGCGTTCCATCTGCGAATTTTCGCCGGTGATGGCTTTCGTGCGGTATGGCCGTTCCGCCTGCTGGTTCATCTGCTGGTTGAACAGGTCGGACAGTCGTTTCGCTTCCTCGCGTCGGCTGCAGAACACCAGACCTTGCACGGGTGTTCCGGCCTCGCTGTAGATCTGTATCTTGTCGATGATGTAGCGCACGCGGTTCGGGTCGGCGAGTTCTTCAAGCCAACGGCTTAGCTCGTTACGTTCCTGGTCGGTCATTGACTCGACCTTGACGTCTTTGCCGGCGATCTTCTCGTCGGGCGCGTCCTGAATGTATTCGTGCACCCCGTAATAGTGGAACGGGCAGAGCATGTCCTCTTCAAGCGCCTTCTGCAGGCGGATTTCGTAGGCCACGTTGTTGCCGAATAATTCGAAGATGTTCGCACCGTCCGTACGTTCCGGCGTCGCGGTCATGCCGAGCATGAAATTCGGCTGGAAATGGTCGATGACGCGTTTATACGATTCGGCGGCCGCATGATGCACTTCGTCGACGAGAATGTAATCGAACTCGTCTGCGTCGAATTGTGCAAGCGTTTCCGGACGCGACATCGTCTGCACGGTGGCGAACACGTATTTGCGATCCGATTCCTTGCTGCCACCCGAAAACAGGCCGAGTTCGCTTTTCGGGCATCCAAGCACTTTTTGGAACGATTCTTCAGCTTTCTTGAGGATCTGCTCCTGTTGCGCGATGTACAGCATGCGATTTGGTTTGACCTGCCGCACGTCGAACGCTGACAGATACGTTTTGCCGGTGCCGGTAGCGGAAACGATGATCGCACGGCTTTCGCCCTGCTTGCGTAGCTGTGCGAGATTCATCAGCGCTTCCACCTGCATGGCGTTCGGCTGAATGGTTTGCGATTGGCTTGTTTTTTCGATCGGCTTGCGATTCGGCCGTTGCGGCGCGTACTTTTTGAAGTCTTCCTCGTACAGTTTCAGCCAAGCGTCGGTGAGCGGCTTCGATTCGCTGATTTGCGATTCGATTTCCTTGCTAAGCTGTTCGGCAAGACCGCTGGTATCGGTAGTGGCGACTTTGAGATTCCACTCGCGATTGGAATTCAGCGCGTTGATGGTGAGATTCGAACTGCCAACATACGTGGAATACAGCGGCTCGTCGCCTTGCGCATGATGGAAAACATAGCCTTTGGGATGATAAGGGTAGGCAGCTGTGGCATCGTCATCGTTTCGGCTGGACCGCTCCGGCTGCCAAACTTGCACTTGAATGCCGGTTTCCCGCTGAAGTTTCAGCAGTTCCCTGAATGCTTTGGGAGAGTTGAAATAATTGAACGTCGACGTGATGATTCGACCGGCCTGATGGTCATTGTTGTCGGCGAAATCAAGGAAATACTGCTTAAGCACCTGCAACGCGCCCTGGCTGACGAATGCGACGGACATGTCGAAATCCTGACTGCGTTGCAGTTCGTCCTTGATGGCGTATTCCATGGTCCGACCGTCATGGTTGGCGATCAACGTCGGCTCGTACTGTGCGTCGACATTGTCCTTTTTGTTGATGAAACCGGATAGCAGCGCCTCAACAAGGGAGGAATGGTCATGGTCGTCCATATTGCGCATCATCAGTCGTCACTTTCGTGCGTGGCTGCCGGAAAAGCCGGAAAATCCATGGCGGAGATCAATCGCACCGCTTCTCGGTCGGCGGGCGCCCAGTCCAAAGTGGGCATTTCGGCGGGCGCTACCCAACGAATCTCATGATGCTCGGTCAGATGGGGTGCGCCGCTTATCAAATGGCACACAAACGACGTGAGCACGACGGTACCGAAATCGTAATCGTAAGAAGACGTGCACACTTCGTTGGCAACTTCGACCTCGCACAGCAACTCTTCTTCGATTTCGCGATGCAATGCCTGACGCGCCGTTTCATGCGGTTCGATCTTGCCGCCCGGAAACTCCCAGAAACCAGCCAGTGATCGGCCTTCTCCGCGTTGCGCGCACAGCACCTTGCCGTCTTTGACGATAGCCGCGCCGACGACGTTAATGGTTTTGCGCGGTGTCGGTTGCGCTGACTGTTGCGGATTCTGGTCGGTTGCCGTCATTGCTTTCTCCTGACTAATGAACAGGTCCAGGATACAACGGGGGAGATTACGCCAGGCCCGAATGGGGAGCAACTTACGCGATGGAAATCAGTCCCAATGGTGTCACTTGCATGGCCTGGTGTATCGGCAGTTGGGGAAACCGGTGCACCCGTAAAACGCGCGGGACGGGTCGGAGCCGGTGTGCCGCAATCGCAATGCCTCACCGCAATTCGGGCATTGCGGCGGCAGCTTCACGCCACGGAAGATGTTCGGACAGATCCTGTCGTGCAATTCGTACATGAAACGCGACGGACGCGACTGGTCCACCACGAAAAACAGCTTCTTTTTGCAACGCGTCATCGCCACGTAAAACAGCCGGCGTTCCTCCGCGTGCGGCATGCGTTCCACTTCCGGCAGCAGCAGGCCGAGCAGCGGCTCTTCCGGAATCGCGCTTGGGAAACCCTTCAAACCGCCGGAACAGCACAGCAGAAAAACGAAATCGCGTTGCAGACCCTTGGAAGCGTGCGCGGTCATGAATTTGATGTCCATGTCCGGTTTTTCCGGAAAAACGATGCCGCCGGTATGCTCGTCGATTTGGAACAGCCCGTCGCGGTCGTTGCGCGACAGCAGGTTCAGGTCGCTTCGGTAGCGTCCCAGCATCAGCACCGACGCGGCTTTCGGCAGTTTGCGCAACTGCTCGACGATCGCATCGAACCGCTCCTCCTGCGTCGCGCCGCCAAGCGCCTTCAGCGAATAATCCTTCTTGTCGCTCGGATTGCGCAATTGCTTGGCGTACAGGCTTTTGTCCTGCATGACGAACGCGCCGCTCGCATCGATGAGGCTCTGCCGGAACCGTCGCGTCGTCGTGATCTGGAACATGCGTGTCGGCCCCCAATCGCGCCAAATATCGGCGAAATCGAGAATCAGGTGAATGTCGCTGCCGGCGAAACGGTAGATCGACTGCCAGTCGTCGCCCACGCAGAACAGCGTGAAATCGCTCTGCTCTCGCAATGCGCGGATCAGCTTGTAACGTGGCCGCGACATGTCTTGGTATTCGTCGATGAGCACGTATTTGTACGGGTGGCGGTATGCGCCGCGCCTTACGCAGCGAATGGCGTCGGTGATCATGCCGGGAAAATCGATGCCCTGGGTCGCGCGGAAATTGCCGACATACGCGTTGTACAGCGGCTCGACGAGCTGCAGCATCTCACGATTACGGCCGATATGTTTGCCGCCGCGCCTCTCATTGAGCTCGCGCATGCCGTCGATGCCGATATTGTTCTGCCGCATGTGCTGGATGATGGTCTGCGCGTTCTCGACAAGGCTTTGCCTGTACTGGTTGAAAGCGTAATCATCCGTCGGCAGTTGGAAATCCTCACGTTTCGCGGCGGCGCCATACTTGCCGAACAGCTCCTTCGACATGAGCTTGAATGCGAGCAGACGGTAGGGGATGTTCTGTGCGAGCAGCCGGTCAAACGTGTCTCGTACCACGGCGTTCGACGCATGGCCGTCGATGATGGGACGGTTGGCGATGGTGGCCGCACGGCAGATTTCCAGGCCGAGACTGTGGAACGTGCATGCGCGGATCGTTTTGCCGGTGCTTGCCATGATGCGTTGCGACATTTCGTCCGCGGACGCCTTGGTGAACGACAATACGAGAATCTCTTCGGGGGTGGCGCGTTTTGTGGCAAGCAGCCATGCGATATATCCGACGATGGTAGTGGTTTTGCCGGTTCCCGCGCCCGCAAGTACGAGGGTGTTGTGACCTGCGCCGGCGATCGCGCTGATCTGCTCGTCGCTCAATTCGTGCTTTTCGATATTGCCGATGATGTCACGCGCTTTGTCGATGCGGTCGGCTGGCAACAGCGGTTGCGGGGTGAGCTTTGCAGGCCGTTGCGATTGGTGTTGCTGCGATTGACGGCGTTGCGATTGACGTTGCGGCGTGGCATGCGGTTGCAGTTGCGGTTGCGTGACTCGTCGCGCAACCTGTCCCGTCTGCTTGGTCTGTCCGGTCCGCGCAGGCTTGGCGTTGTTGGCATTCTTGGCAGAGGATTGCGTTTGCCGGGGCTGCTGCGTCTCATCTTCCGTGCCCAGCACGTACTTCAGCATCCTCAGCAATCCCATGACGCTCCTTCCATGCGTTTCCAAACCGCCGCAAGGGGCAATTATAACGTGGGCGGAGCGCGTCACGCCCACGTCATCGATCGCATCGCTACGCTTCGAACGGGTACTTAAGACCCCAATCCGCACGCAGCGAATCCATGCATTCCATGATGCGCAACGTGTCGGAATGCGGCATCTCATCGCATTCGGTACGCCCGTCCAGCATGGCCTGTGCGGCCGATGCCACCTCATACTCGTAGCCGGTCAACTGTTCGGGAACGTCATAATGCGCGGTGACGGCATGCGAGCCGTCGAACACGTCAATCGCCTCGACATTGTTGATGTTCTGACACGTGAGATACCCCTTCGTGCCCCACACCGCGCCCATACGATCCGAATGGCATAGAATCGAGCTTTGCGCGGTGGCCATCACACCATTCTGGTAATAGAACGTCATCGAATTGTGCGCGTCCACGCCGGTTTCATACGGTTGCATCGACGATTCAACACGTGCGATCGGCGCATTATGCATGATCATGTCGATGAAATTGATTGGATACACGCCGACGTCCAGCAGCGCGCCGCCAGCCAGCGCAGGATCGGTGATACGCGCCTTCGCCGTGGTCGGATAGCACAGATTCGCGTCGATCGCCTGCACCTCTCCGATCACGCCGGACGCGATGATATCGTCGATCATGCCACGCGACGGCATATACCGCGTCCAAATCGCCTCCGTGCACAGCATGCCGGTCTCATCCGAAACGTCCAATATCTCACGCGCCTGCTGCGTGTTCGCGCCGAACGCCTTCTCCACCAGCACGCCCTTGCCGGCGCGCATGCACAAAATCGCCTGCTCGGCATGGAAGTTATGCGGAGTGGCGATATACACAAGATTCACGTTCGGATCGGCGACAAGCTCCTCATACGATCCGTACGACACCGGAAAACCGTATTTCGCCGCGAACGCCGCTGCGCGCTCGCCGTCGCGGGCCGCCACCGCGTACGGTGCGACCAGATCGCGGTACCGGTCATCCGCCGCCATTTTCACCAACGTTTCGGCCATGCTCTGCGCGATACGGCCCGCGCCGAGAATCGCCACATTGATCTGTGCCATGAAATCTCCTTGTTTTGAACTGCCTGTTTGCTACGTTGCAATGACCAGCGTACGCCACATGCGACGGCGGCACGCGTTATGCGAAAACGATTGATCGGCCCTTTTGCCATAATGGGAAGCCGTGACGGCAGAGCATCGCAGGCAGACAGCCAAACCCGGAAAAACCGGCAAACCCAAGAAAACCGGCAAACCTAGAAAAACCGGCAAACCCGAAAAATACGAGCGGGGCACGCGCAGCTACACCATGTCCCACATCCGCGGCAAAGACACATCCATCGAACGGATGGTACGTAGCTTTCTGTTTGCCAAAGGCTTGCGATTCCGCAAAAACGACAAGCGATACCCAGGCCACCCGGACGTGGTACTACCGAAATACCGTACGATCATATTCGTCAACGGCTGCTTCTGGCACATGCACGAAGGCTGTCCGAAAGCCACACGCGTGCCCAAATCGAACGTCGAATTCTGGACCGCGAAACTGCTGCGCAATCACGAACGAGACGCGAGGCAGCGCGCCGAACTCGAAGCGGACGGCTGGAAAGTCATCGTGGTCTGGGAATGCGAGCTCGGCAAGAAAGTGCGCGACGAACGGTTGGAACGTCTTTACCGCGAAATCGTGGACGATTCCGGAAAGGCGGACGATTCCGGGAAATGACAGTCGGCAGGCGGCGTTGTACGAAACGTGGTAAAAACAGGAATATGGGAAATGTTGAGAATGGCGCGCAGCCGCAGTTGTCGAAGCGCGCGCAGATTGCCAATCCGTTCCGTGCCATGGTGTTCGGAGCCATGGCCGATGAGATGATCGCCAACGGCACCGATGTGGTCAAGCTGAGCCTCGGTGAGCCGGACTTCGGCGCTCCTCCGGCCGTCCGTGACGCCATGCACGAACAGTATGACGGCCGTCCGCTGCCGTACACCGCGGCGATGGGCCTGCCGGAACTGCGCCAGGCGATTTCCGATTTCTATAAGGAACGTCACCACGTCGACGTCGACCCGAAACGCATCGCGATTACCGCGGGCGGTTCGACGGCACTGCTGCTGTCCGCCGCGCTGACGGTCAACGATGACGACGAAGTGCTCATCGCAGACCCGTCCTACCCGTGCAACCGCGAGCTGGTACGCGCGTTCGGCGGCAAAGTCGTGGACGTGCCGACGTCCGCCGCCACCCGATTCCACCTGACGCCGGAACTGTGCAAAGAATACTGGACGGACCGCACCAAGGCCGTCATGATCACTTCGCCGTCCAACCCGACCGGCACCACCATCGCCTTCGACACCCTGAAAGCCGTGTGCGACCTAGCCCGTGAGCGTGGCGCATGGCGCATCGTCGACGAAACCTACCTCGACCTGGCCGACCGCGAACCGGACGGATCCGACGTGAAATCCGTGCTGGCCTGCGATCCGGACGCCATCGTCTGCTCCAGCTTCTCCAAGTTCTTCGGCATGACCGGCTGGAGGCTCGGCTGGATGGTCGTGCCCGAATACGCGCTCGAAGCCATGGACGACCTCGCCACCAACTTCTTCCTGTGCGCGCACACGCCGACCCAGCATGCGGCGCTCGCCTGCTTCACGCCGGAAACGCTGGCCGTGTGCGAGGAACGCCGTCAGGAACTGCTGGAGCGCCGCCGCATTGTGGTGGACGGTCTGGCCGAGATCGGTCTACCGCTGGAAGTCGAACCGAACGGCGCGTTCTACGCGTATTTCAACATTTCCAGCACCGGTTTGGACGCGTGGACGTTCTGCGAGCGTGCGCTGAAGGAAGCGCATATCGCGTTGACGCCTGGCCGCGATTTCGGCGAGGCCACCGCGGACACGCACGTGCGCCTGTCGTACGCGGCTTCCCGCGAAGCCCTGCGCGAAGGATTGAAGCGACTCGGTGATTTCGTAGCCAAAGTGCGTGGCTGAGGTGCGTGGTTGAGATATTCGGCTGAAACATATGCCTGAAGCGCGATTTTTCACGCCGATGCAATCGTTTCCCGCACTGTGATTATTGGGTGCCCACCCTCCTTTCTGAGGGTGGGCATATTTGCAAAGGTTATCAAGGCATGTCGTGCAATAGGTTAATCGCTTAAGTTATTAAGCTGTGAACCATGGTTACATTGCATTCGCACGCCACCCGACTTGGCGTGCTTGACATCGGTTCGAACACCGTCCACATGCTCATCGTCGACGCGGCTCCGGGCGCGCGCCCCGAGCCCGAGGCCAGCACCAAAAGCACCATTCGCCTGATGCAGTATCTCAAAGATGACGGCAGCATCAAAAAAGCAGGCATCGAAGCCTTGCTCAGCGCGGTTGAAAAGGCGATGAAACTCGCCGAAGAATACGAAATCACCCAGCTGCTGGTCCTGGCCACTTCCGCACTACGCGAAGCGCCGAACGGAGGCAAGATCCTACGCAAGATCGAAGAGGCCATCGGCCAGCCGGTCACCGTGCTGTCCGGCGTGGATGAGGCCCGACTCACCTTCCTGGCCGCCCGCCGTTGGTATGGCTGGGATGCCGGCCGTTTGCTCGTCATCGACATCGGCGGCGGCTCGCTCGAAGTGGCCATGGGCTCCGACGAGGATCCGACAGTCGCACTGTCCGTTCCTGCCGGCGCAGGCCGCGTGACGCGCGAGTTCCTGCCGGAAAGCGGCGTCGCGGATGATGACGATCTGGAAGCTGCCCGCAAGAACATCCGCAAGATCCTCGAGCCAATGGTCAAGGCGTTCCCCAAGTCGAAGCATCCGATGCACGCCGTGGGCACGTCGAAGACGATTCGCTCCCTGGCCCGTCTCGCCGGTGCGGTGATGCGCCAACCGGGCCGTGTGGACACGTCGATCATGACGATCGGCCAGCTCGAGGATTGGCTACCGCGTCTTGCGGCCATCGCCCCGGACCAGCGCACCGCATTGCCGGGCGTCACGCCGGAACGCACGTATCAGATCGTCGGCGGCGGCCTGGTGATCGATGAGATCATGAAGGCGCTTGACGTCAAGGAAATCGAAATCTGCCCGTGGGCGCTGCGTGAAGGCGCGATTCTGCGCTGGCTTGACCAGTTCGGCCGCACCAGACTTGGTTTCTAGCGGCTTCGCGGCTGTGGCGCGTTGTTGAGAGCGCGCTTTGGTCACGTTGCCAAACCTCGCTTACGGCTCGGCTGTAGGCGTTGCGGTTGCTGTAATCGCATGCAATCACAACGATTACAGCCGAGCTTTGTATTATGGCGGTATTATTGCCTTTGCAGTTCCTCCAACTGGCGCTTCATCTTGTGCAGTTTCGCGTAGATTTCATTGCGCTGTTCGGGATTCTTGGCACGCTGATGGTCGCGGGTGAGCTTGTCGACCTGCGCGGTGAGCTGTGCAATCTGCATGCGTCGGGCAAGACGCGTGTTCACGTCGATGGGGGAGGGGTCGTCCAGAATCACCTGCGAGCATAGCGACTCCCACAAGGCGTCCATGGAATCGACCGCCGGATCCGTGGCGTTCAGCGTGGCCTCGCCGGCCGGCTGCCAATCGGAAGCGAACACCTTGGATGTGGTCGTGTGCCCGGCACGTGCCGGCAGCGCTCGACGGACGGCGAACGCGCACTCCTGACGCGTCGTACCTTCGAAATCGGCGTCGCGTACGCAAACGAACAGCATGCCCGACTTGCGTTGCATCGCAATCAATTCGACGATATCCGTCGGAACGGCGGCGTTTGGTTCGTGCAAACGCAGGCCGATCACCAGTATTTCCGGCACGCGCGTACCGGCGGCAAGCTTCGTGTTGCGCGCCTGCAGCAGCGACAGCATGGTGATTGATTCGATGTCGTTCGCCAATCGCTGCTTTGTTTTGGCGGAAACCGGAATCTTCGCCACGAACAGGCCTTTCGGCAGCCTCGCCTTCTCGGCGGGAATCGCAGTGGAATTCGGCAGACCCAAAGTGGTTGCGGAAACGGAACCGCAGGAGGCGATCGTCATTGCTGGCCTTCTTTCGTAAGCACGCCGCAATTGTTGCGGCATTGCTTCGACTGTAGCGCATATGCATTGCGATTGCCGGCATTCGCGCGATTACTGGCGATCATTGGCGATTGGGGGGAATGCGATTGCAGTGCGCGACACGCCGAAGTTTGCCGATTGCCGCATGTTCGCGTATTGTTTTCTCTTGCGGTGATCATAGCCTAGGTGAGACGCCCGGTCCCATTCCGAACCCGGAAGCTAAGGCCTAGCACGGCGATGGTACTGCACTCGAGAGGGTGTGGGAGAGTAGCAAGTCGCCGCGTTTACTCTTTTCGAATCCCGAGTTGAGCTGAGCTCCTCGGGATTTTTCGTTACCCGTCAAAGCAACTGGCAAGAGCGCGTCGCCACTATTTTTTACATTGCCAATGCCGTTACGCCGTCAGCGTGACTGTCGTCTATCCAATATATAAAAAGTATATACGTCTTATATAAATTGATTGTCGAAGCGGAGGAACCTTCATGATCATCTCGGTCATCAACCTCAAAGGCGGCAGCGGCAAAACCACCACAGCCATGGCGTTGGCCACCGCGGCCGCACGGCACAACCGCAACGTGTCCGTGCTGGACACCGATCCGCAAGGCGACGCCACCACATGGGCGGGCGACGCCGAAGACGCCGGCGAAACCCTGCCGTTCACCGTGGACTCCGCCAATATCGGCAAACTGAAACGACTGCGCAAAACCATGGCGGATGACGAACTCGTCATCATCGACTGCCCGCCGGCCGGCAACGTGGTGGACGTGGCCTGTGATGTGTCTGATTTCGTGATCGTGCCGGCGACGCAGGGCCCATTCGAACTCAGCCACGCGCTGGAAACCGCAGAAAGCCTCGACGCGGCCGGCAAGCCGTACGCGCTGCTGCTGCTCAAAGTGGAGAACAACAAACTGGCGGGCAACGCGGTCAATCTCATCCGCGAACGCGGTGCCAGCGTCTTCGATGCCTCGGTACCCAAGAGGGTGGGCATGCAGAAGGTAATCGGCCATGCATTCCCCAGCAATCTCAACGGGTATGAGGATGTCTACAGCGAACTTGAGGAGGCGATCGCCTGATGGCCATTAGAAAACCGAACGGTGGTGCGAAGGCAGCGTCCACCGCTCCGCTGACCAGCGTGCAGGACACCCGCAGCCGTGGCAATGGCAACGGCAACGGCGAACGTGTGCTCATGAGTTTCAAAATTCCATCCGATCTGAAAATGATGCTGCAGGAAAACGCGCGTGAACGCGGCACCACCGCCAGCCGCATCATCATCGACGGCATCCGCCACGAGCTCGGCCTCGACGACTAAGCCGAAGGCGTGAAGGAAACCGTCGGAACATCAACGGAACGGACATAAACGGACACGGGCGGACATGGATGGTCGCGGACGTGCGTTCCGAAAAAACAAGGGAATGGTATGGCTCAGGCAAAAACACGCCAGCCGCAAAGGCCGGCAACGGGCAAATCGCAAGCGTCGGCCAAAGCGAATCGGGCTAAAGCAAAACCGGCCGCAACGAGACCGGTCAAGCCGCTACGCACGCTGAATAAGACGAAAACGCATCGCGTACGCAACTTCATCTGCGCGGTGATTGCCTTCATATTCGCGCTCGCCGCGCTGCTGGGCACTGTCACGCACATTCTGCCGGAAGAACTGCAGGCGTTGCCGTATATGCCGATCGTCGTCTCCCTAGTGCCATGGTTCACGCTGCTCGCCGTAATCGCGCTCGTCTGCGCCATCATCTCCAAACGTACGGTGTCCATCGTGATGGCCGTTCTGGCGATTGCGTTGCAGGCGTTCTGGCAGTATCCGTTCTTCTACCAGCCTTCGAAACTGCCACGTGCCGCAGTCGCGGCGGCGTCCGGCGAAACCGTCAACACGGATGACGGCTACGCGCGGCTGATGACGTGCAATGTGTACAAAGGGCGCGCCGATGCGCGTGAGATCGTGGATCTGGTGCGCAGCGAACACGTCGAGGTGCTTGCGTTGCAGGAGACGACCGACGCTTTCGTGGACGATCTGAACCGTGCCGGCATCGCCTCGTATCTGCCCTATGCGCAGGTGTCGAGTTCGGACGGCGTGTACGGCAACGGCCTTTGGTCGGCGAGTCCGCTTGACGACCCTTCCGATGACGATGTCGATTCGAGCGCGTCGTTCATGCCGGGCGGCACCGTTTCGTTCAATGGGGGAGCCACGCAGGTGCGTTTCGTATCCGTGCATACCACGTCGCCGACGAACGATTACTGGCAGCAGTGGAAGCGGTCGCTCGACGAACTGGCGAAACTACGTTTCGACACTAGCCGACGGTACGTTTTCATGGGTGATTTCAACGCGACGTACGACCATACGCCGTTCCGCAACATTCTGGGAAACCGTTTCTCCGACGCCTCCCGTCAGGCCGGCGAGGGATTGAAATTCTCATGGCCTGCGAATGTCGATTACGTGCCGTCGTTCGCCGGAATCGACCATATCGTACTGGATTCCGGCATGCAGGCCGGACAGGTGCGCACAGTCAAAGTGGACGGCAGCGACCACAAGGCGCTGCTGGCGATTGTGCGGGTCGGCTAAGTCCGTGGCTAGACGGTGACGACCGGCATGTTATTCGAATATCGGATGCAGGCGATGACGTTCGTGCATTGCGGTTCTGTGGGCAGCATCGGCATGGTGAACTGGTCGAGCAGCTTGTAGGAGAGCGGTCCGGGCAACTGTCCTACCGGATTCGTGTGCGCCAGCCGTTCCACAATAGAGGAATATGGTATGTCTTGCATGCTGATCCCTTGGTCTTCCAAAGGTGATGTATGGGTTGTGCGGTTGCTTTTCGATGCTTCCATAGCAGAAGGGGGAACCTTTTGGATACATTCACTCAACCGCTTAAGTATCCGTTTGCCACTATAACAGAGGGAGGGTCATTGTGCCTGTGCTGGAGGGTGGCGGTGAGATGGTGTTGTCCGGATTGCGGACGTGCGATTGATCTTGGATGCTGCCGATGGCGATGCGCGCCGACAATGTACGGGGATATGAAAAAGTGCCCCAGATAGGAATCGAACCTACGACACCTTCTTTAGGAGAGAAGTGCTCTATCCACTGAGCTACTGAGGCAACGAGTCACCATTGTACACACAATATGGACTCGACATGACGGGTAATCGGACCTGATTGTTCGGGCTCAAGCCGTTTGACGGACGTTCCGGTGGAACGTCCGTAGGTGAGGGGAGCGGCTGTGCCGCGACGGATGCTCAGGCCAGATTGTCTTGCGTGCCTGCGGTGTTGGCCGCGGTGGCCTGCTCTGCCTGCGCGGCGTCGAGCTTGGCTCGGACCTCGCCAAGCAGGCTCTGCGCGCGCTTGGCCAACGCCTCGCCGATCTCCCACTGCCGCATGGACTGGTCGAGGTTCAGGCCGCCCGCCTCCAACGCCTGCACGGCCTGGATGAGCTTGTCGCGCGCCTCCTCGTATGGCATCTGCGCGATTGCTTCGCGTTCCTTGTCGGTCAGGCTGGATGCCGGTGCTGCTTCGTTGCTCATGTGCTACTCCTTCGTTACGGTTTTCACTTCAGACACGACGATGCCGTGCTTCAAGGTCATGGTCAGCTGGTCGCCCGTCTTCACCTTGTCCGCGTCGTCAAGCACATGCCCGTCGGCGCATTGCACCACCGCGTACCCGCGGTCAAGCGTGGATTGCGGACTCAGCGCGGTCAGCGACGCGTGCGCTTTCTCGATGGTCAGGCTCGCGTCGTCAAGAATACGGGTCAGACCGATCCGCATTCTTGTGCGTGCGTCATCAAGGAAACGCTGATGCGGTTCCAACATGGTGAGCGGCTGGGTGAGGCTTGGACGGTTCGCGTAGCCTTCGATAAGCCTGGTCTCGTTGGAGACGGTGGCGTCGATGCGCACGCGCATGCGGTCCAGGTTCACCTGAATCAGCTGCATCTGCTCATGCACGTCCGGCACGACCTTCTTCGCTGCGTCGGTCGGCGTGGAGGCCCTGAGGTCGGCCACCAAATCCAGCAGGGTCCAATCGTCCTCATGCCCGATGGCGGAAATCAGGGGAGTGTGGGCCGCCGCCGCGGCGCGCACCACGTTCTCATCGGAAAAGCCAATCAGATCTTCGAAAGCGCCGCCGCCACGTGCCACGATGATCACATCCACATCTGGATCGGCATCCAGCTGCCGGATGGCCGCTACCACGTCCGACGGGCACTGCTCGCCCTGCACGTGCACATGCGTCACCTTGAAGCCGACGACGGGCCAACGCAGACGCACGTTGGTGATGACGTCGCCTTCCGCACGTGCCTGCGGCGCGCAGATCAAGCCGATGCAATGCGGAAATTCCGGCAACGGCTTCTTGCGATCGGCGTCGAACAGACCTTCTCCCTTAAGCTTCTTGCGTAGCTCGTCGATCATGGCCTTCAGACTGCCGCCCGCGCCGGCCGCGATGATCGCGTCGCCGCGCAACGACAGCGACGTGCGCTTCATCCACACGTTCGGCTTGCCGTGGATGATGACACGGTCGCCCTGCACAAACGGCGCCGCCGCCGCGGCGAACCGTCCGAAGCCGTTGACTTCCATAGCGATGTCCTGCTGGTCGTCGCGCAGCGTGATGTAGGCGCTTCCCTGACGACGCGTGTTGATCTGCGTGATCTGCCCGGCCACCCATACGGAGGGCCAACGTTCGACCGCCGTGTAGAACTTCTCGCTGAGCAGGCTCACCGGCCAAGGGTTGTCGGCGGTGGTTTCCGACGCCAGACGGGGCAGCGGCTTCGACGTCTGCTGTGCCGTCGGTGGGTTGTAATCCGGGTTCCAAGTCATAAGTCAAGATTCCATCATCTTGCGGACAAATGGAACATATGTTCGAGTGTTGCGAATGCTCCGTGCGTGAAAATAGTACGGTGTGTGGGGCTGTGTCAAAACGACACTCCGAGATGAAATCGTTACTTTTGTCACACAAGGCAAAAAATGGCGAAATCTCGCCAAAAGTAGAATATATAGTTTCTCTAGCGGCGTGGTGACACTACATTTAGTGCCGACCTTGGCGTAGAGTGTGCATCTGTAGGTACGAACGGGCATGCGGACGAAGCATGAAACCTGGCCGGATGGGTCCGGCCCGGAAAGGAAATATACATGGAAACCCAGACTCTGGAAGGCGTTGCGACCGAAACCGAGAACGCGCCGGAAATGGTCAAGGTGCTTGTCGAGAAGCGCGACGGGCGTGTGGTCGATTTTGATCCGATCAACATCATCAGCGCGGTGAAATCGGCTTTCGCCGACCTCGACAAGAAAATCGGTCCTCAGGAGGAACGGCTGATTCGCGACATCGCCAATCAGGTCGAGGCCGAAATCAAGGACCGTTACAACGGTCCCGCCAAGATCGAAGACATCCAGAATCTCGTTGAACACGGCCTGATCGAAGATCACCTGTATGATGTGGCGCGCACGTACACCAACTACCGTCTGAACAAAGACATCGAACGTGCCAAGGCCACCGACATCAACGAAGCCGTCAAGCGTCTGGTGAACCGTGACGAGGCTCTGGTGCGCGAGAACGCCAACAAGGACTCCAACGTCTACTCCACCCAGCGTGACCTGCTGGCCGGCGCGGTGTCCAAGGCATCCGCCTTCTCCATGCTGCCGGACGCGGTGTCCAACGCCCACATGAAGGGCGACATCCACTTCCACGACGCCGATTACTCGCCGTTCACCGCGCAGTCCAACTGCTCGCTGCCGAACTACTGGGATATGCTCGCCAACGGCTTCACCCTCGGCAACGCGCCGATGGGTTCGCCGAACAGCATCTCCATCGCCGCCACGCAGATCACCCAGATCATGAAGGACGTGGCCTCCAGCCAGTACGGTGGCCAGACCGCCAACCGCGCCGACGAGCATTTCGCCGAATACGCCAAGAAGGACTACGACAAGTTCCTTGAGCAGGCCCACGAGATCATGCCCGACGATCTGCCGATCGAGATCGCCGAACGTCAGGTGCGCATGGCCAAGGCCGTCGAGCCGAAGCGCCTGCATTTCGAAAAGGACCGTCCGGCACTGCCGATGGACGAGCCGTTCGACAAGACGTCCGACCGTCTGCAGCAGCTGCGTGAGATCTGGGCGAAGATCCAGACCCGCAAGGCCATCTACGACGCCATGCAGACCATGGAATACCAGATCAACTCCAACCGTGTGTCCAACGGCCAGACCCCGTTCGTGACCGTCGGCTTCGGTCTCGGCACCGACTGGTTCGCGCGCGAAATCCAGCGCGCCATCTTCCTCAACCGCATCCGCGGCCTTGGTTCCGAGCATCACACCGCCATCTTCCCGAAGCTCGTCTTCACCATCAAGCACGGTGTGAACGCCGATCCGGGCGACCCGAACTACGACCTGAAGCAGTTGGCCCTCGAATGCGCCACCAAGCGCATGTACCCGGACGTCATCTTCTACGAGAACATCGTGAAGATCACCGGCTCCTTCAAAGCGCCGATGGGCTGCCGTTCCTTCCTGCAGGGCTGGATCGACCCGAAGACCGGCAAGGATGTCGAGGACGGCCGCATGAACCTCGGCGTGGTCACCGTGAACATTCCGCGCATCGCATTGGAATCCCACGGAGACAAGGACCGCTTCTGGAAGATCTTCGACGAGCGCATGACCGTCGCCCATCAGGCGTTGCAGTTCCGCATCATGCGTTGCAAGCAGGCCACTCCGGTCAACGCCCCGACCCTGTTCCGCTTCGGCGCATTCGGCCGTCTCGGCGCCAACGACAGCGTTGATCAGCTGTTCCGCAACGAACGCGCCACCGTGTCCCTCGGCTACATCGGCCTGTATGAGGCGACCAGCGTGTTCTATGGCAAGGACTGGATGCGCGACCACGACTGGGATCCGGAAGGCAAGGAATTCGCCCTGTCCATCGTCAAGCGCATGAACGAGCTGTGCAAGGATTGGAGCACCGCGGAAGGCTACCACTACTCCGTGTACTCCACGCCGGCCGAATCGCTCACCGACCGCTTCAACCGCATGGACCGCGAGAAGTTCGGCGAAGTGGACGGCGTCACCGACCACGACTTCTACACCAACTCCTTCCACTACCCGGTGTGGCTGCAGCCCACGCCGATGGAGAAGCTCGACTACGAGAAGGACTTCCCGTACTACGCGTCCGGCGGCTTCATCAACTACTGCGAATTCCCGTGCCTGCAGGCCAATCCGAAGGCGCTCGAAGCGGTGTGGGACTACGCCTACACCATCGGCATCGGCTATCTCGGCACGAACACGCCAATCGACCGTTGCTACGAATGCGGTTTCGAAGGTGACTTCGAACCGACCGAAGAAGGCTTCAAGTGCCCCGAATGCGGCAACTCCGACCCGGACCGCTGCAACGTGACCAAGCGCACCTGCGGCTACCTCGGCAATCCGGTGCAGCGCCCGATGGTGCACGGCCGACACGAGGAAATCGCGCACCGCGTCAAGCACATGAGCGGCGAAACCGGCCATGTCACCCTTGACGACGGTTCCGAACGCGAATGGTTCGAGGAAGCCAAGTAATCAATCGCAATAATCGCAAAACAACAGGCAATTCAGGAGCAACGTATGGTAAGCAGCGCCGATCCCGCTGTGTCTCGCCGTGATTTCGCGGCCGGCGAAACCGGCCGCGGGCCGTTCATTCCGACAAACCGCGCCAGCAACCCGCGTGCCGGACAATGGACGAACGCGATGAGCCACAACATGATCGCCGACTACAAGCGGTTCCTCATGACCGACGGCGAGGGAATCCGCTGCTCGCTGTACGTCTCCGGCTGCCCATTCCACTGCGAAGGCTGCTACAACTCGTCGATCTGGGATTTCCGCGCCGGCCACGAATACAACGACCGGCTCGAAGCTCAGATCATGGCCGATCTGAGCCTGCCGTACGTGCAGGGCATCACCTTCCTCGGGGGCGAGCCGCTGCTCAACACCGGCGTGCTGCTGCCGCTTTCACGCAAGATCCGGGAGCGGTTCGGCCGCACCAAGGACATTTGGTGCTGGACGGGCTACACGTGGGAGGAGCTCATGCGCGAAGGCGAAAGCCCCGACAAGCGTGAACTGCTCGAACAGATCGATATCCTCGTGGATGGCCGGTATATCAAGGATCTGCACGATTCGCTGCTGCAGTTTCGCGGCAGCTCCAACCAGCGCATCATCGATGTGCCCAAGTCGTTGGAAAGCGGGCAGGTGGTGCTGTGGTCGAAACTACACGATCAGACGCGGTTCATTCCCGAAATCTACGGCAAGGACCGCGCTGCGGGGGAGGGGGCGGCTTCCTGAATGGTTTTGAACGGTTCGTATACGAACGGTTGGAATTAGGCAAGCTGACTATATTCGTTGTCTAATTATGCGTCGTGTCGTGCACTTTATGCGATACCGTGCCGAATTAGGCAGGGGCACAGACTACCATTACATACTTGGATAACCGGGGCAGGGCGTTCGTGTTGGCACGGACGCAACCCGGCGGATGAGAACGATAGAGGTACAGTACATGGTCGAAGCAGCAGTTACCGCAGACAACACCTGCGATACGAAGCCGTTGCGCGTAGGTCTTGACATCGGTTCCACCACGGTGAAGGCCGTGGTGCTCGATCAGACCGATTCGCTCGACGCGGTGCTCTTCTCCGATTACCGTCGCCACCACGCCAACGTGCGTGCCACCGTGGCGGGCCTGCTGGAGGCTGCGGCATACATTCTGCACACGGCTTTGCGAGAATGAGCCGAACCTGAAAA
>OGYO01000247.1_pt1 | contig 27167 bp, 28 predicted proteins | sample 1576561 | NCBI WGS metagenome assembly OGYO01 (sample SAMEA3541507, study PRJEB24748) | human gut metagenome | biome: human gut; feature: human-associated habitat; material: faeces | place: China | collected 2012 | reverse complement strand
ATGCCTGAAACATATGAAGTAGATGAGACATACAAGGCGCTCTGGTGCCCGCGCATCCATGCCCGGAATGATGGATACCATCCTCAATCTCGGTCTTAACGAGCAGGTCGTTAACGCTATCGCCGAGAAGTCCGGCAACCCCCGTTGGGCTTGGGACTGCTACAGAAGATTTATTCAGATGTTCTCCGATGTCGTTATGGAAGTCGGAAAGAAGTACTTCGAGAAGCTCATCGACCAGATGAAGGAGAAGAAGGGCGTTACTTCCGACGTCGAGCTCACCGCAGACGATCTCCGCGAGCTTGCAAATCAGTTCAAGGCTGAGTACAAGAATCAGCTCGGAACCGATTTCCCGGACGATCCCAAGGTTCAGCTCTTCGAGGCTATCAAGGCAGTTTTCCGTTCGTGGGACAACCCCCGCGCAAACATCTACCGTATGGACCACGATATCCCGTACTCCTGGGGTACCGCAGTCAACGTACAGATGATGGCATTCGGCAACATGGGCGACACCTCCGGTACAGGTGTTGCGTTCACCCGTAACCCCGCAACCGGTGAGAAGGGCCTCATGGGCGAGTTCCTTATGAACGCACAGGGCGAGGACGTCGTTGCAGGCGTTCGTACTCCTATGCCGATCGAGAAGATGAAGGAAGTTCTCCCCGAGGTTTACGAGCAGTTCCTCGGAGTCTGCAACACCCTCGAGAACCACTACCGCGATATGCAGGACATGGAGTTCACCATCGAGGATAAGAAGCTCTACATGCTTCAGACCAGAAACGGTAAGCGTACCGCTGCCGCTGCTATCAAGATCGCATGCGATCTTATCGATGAGGGCATGATCTCCGAGGAGGAGGCTCTCATGCAGATCGACGCAAAGTCGCTCGATATGCTTCTCCACCCGCAGTTCGACGCTGCAGCACTCAAAAAGGCTAACCCCGTCGGCAAGGGTATCGCAGCTTCTCCCGGAGCAGCGGCAGGTACCATCGTATTTACCGCCGAGGATGCCGTTGAGCACGGCAAGAAGGGCGAGAAGGTCGTTCTCGTCCGCCTCGAGACCTCTCCCGAGGACATCGAGGGAATGAAGTATTCACAGGGTATCCTCACTGTTCGCGGCGGTCAGACCTCCCATGCGGCAGTTGTTGCACGCGGAATGGGAACCTGCTGCGTTTCCGGATGCGGAGACATCAAGATGGACGAGGAGAACAAGCGCTTCACTCTCGCTGGCAAGACCTACACCGAGGGCGATCCGATATCCCTCGACGGCTCGACGGGCAACATTTACGATTGCCTGATTCCGACCGTTCCGGCAGACCCGAACAGCGGTTACTTCGGCCGTATCATGGAGCTTGCCGACAAGTATAAGAGAATGGGCGTACGCACCAACGCCGACACTCCCGAGGACGCTAAGCAGGCAGCAGCCTTCGGCGCACAGGGAATCGGACTTTGCCGTACCGAGCATATGTTCTTCGATCCTTCGAGAATCGGTGCTTTCCGTGAGATGATCTGCGCCGAGACCGTTGAGGAGCGCGAAGCTGCTCTTGCAAAGATCGAACCGATGCAGCAGTCCGACTTTGAGGGACTCTTTGAGGCTCTCGGCGGTTACCCCGTAACCATCCGCTTCCTCGATCCCCCGCTTCATGAGTTCGTTCCCACCGACGAGACTGATATCAAGGCTCTCGCAGAGGTACAGGGCAAGAGCGTTGAGTACATCAAGCAGGTAATCGCAGACCTCCATGAGTTCAACCCGATGATGGGTCACCGCGGATGCCGCCTCTCCGTAACCTACCCCGAGATCGCCGCAATGCAGACCAGAGCGATCATCAAGGCTGCTATCGCAGTTAAGGCACGTCACGCCGATTGGAATATCGTTCCCGAGATCATGATCCCGCTTGTGGGAGACGTCAAGGAGCTTAAGTTCGTTAAGGACGTTGTCGTTAAGACCGCCGATGAAGAGATCGCGGCAGCAGGCACCGAGCTCAAGTATGAGGTAGGTACCATGATCGAGATCCCGCGTGCGGCTCTTACCGCTGACGATATTGCCAAGGAGGCTGAGTTCTTTTGCTTCGGTACGAACGACCTCACCCAGATGACCTTCGGCTTCAGCCGCGACGACGCAGGAAAGTTCCTCCCGTCCTACTACTCCAACAAGATTTACGAGTCCGATCCGTTCGCACGTCTCGACACCACCGGTGTCGGCAGACTTATGGATACCGCAGTTAAGCTCGGAAAGTCGACCCGCCCGACGCTCCATTGCGGAATCTGCGGCGAGCACGGCGGTGACCCGTCCTCGATCGAGTTCTGCAACTCCATCGGACTTGATTATGTATCCTGCTCGCCCTTCCGTGTGCCGATCGCCCGCCTCGCAGCAGCACAGGCTGCTATTAAAGAGCAGGGAAACAAGTAATTGTTCCTTTCTCAAAGTTGCCGATTTGACGATTGACGAAGCGTATGCTCATAAGTATCTGAAAACAGTTTCTGATGTGCACCACTTCAAGACGTCAAGTTGGAAAGATGTAAAGGTTTTAATTTATATCTAAAAAATCCCTCTGTCGGGAAACCGGCAGAGGGATTTTTGCATCAATTGCACATTTTTCAATAGTCCTCCTTTGCAGTACAATGTACTCAGCAAAGGAGGTATTTGCTATGAAAGATAATCTTACAGACATAGGATTCTGGGGTCAAAGGCACTATCAGTACCTGAAAGAAAACCGTCCGACGACCGTCAACGTTATGAGAATGATCGGGACGTTGAACTCTTATCTGCGAGAGGTTGACGAGCAGGCGGAAGAAATGACTTTTCAGTTGGTAAAACAGCTTGCCAACCATGAAGGTGTCACCGAAGAATTGAAGGCCCGTAACCAAATGGCTTGGGTCGGAGCCATGAACAACATCCGCAACCGGGTCAACGAGATCGTCCTGAGCGAGTTGATATTCGTATGACAACACTGGAAGATCTGTGGTACGGTAATATAAACCCGAACGAAACTATTTTGATTCAAAACCGGCAGTTCAAACACCTGCTCTCTCTAATGGGCAAAAGCCGTGATAAACTCACCGACACCTTCACCAATCAGCAAAAGGAACTGCTCGAGAAATACGACGATGCAGTCAATGAGATGCACTCCCTCACAGAGCAGTCCGCCTTCCAATACGGCTTCTCCCTCGGCGCTCGATTGGTGACGGAAAGCGTATCAACTCAACTTACAACATAAGATTAGATGAAAGCGGGGCTTCGGCTCCGTTTTTCATTTATGAATATTGCACCCACTTTTTTGAATTACGATTTTGAATACTGCTCCCAGCTTCGCGAAACCTCATTTCTGTTTATATAGGATAACTGCGCGCACTTTTTGAACACGGGTATCGTCGGCTATTAAAATTTAAAAACAGAAAACCTGCCAAGACACAAAATGTCACAAATATTCCAGTGCAAAAGACTTGACAAATTGAATCAGACAGTGTATAATAATGTCACATGAATACCAAGACAAAAAAGTTGGTGATGATATGAGATTAGATGAAGTCGCAACGGTTAGAACCGGAGCAGTAACGGGTAGAAAGAAAGCCGAAGAAGGTATGCGGTCTTCCTTTCGTTATAAAATGCTGAATCTGAAATGTATAGCTGCGGAAGGATATATTGATTTAGCGTTTGCCGAAGAATACCAGGCAAAAGAAAAACTCAAACCCGAATTATTTACTCAAGAGGGCGATGTACTGATTCGTCTCAGCTTTCCTTACACGTCTGTTTTGATTGACGATAACTCTTGTGGACTCGTTGTTCCGTCGCATTTCGCTATCATACGAGCAAATCGTAAGGAGGTTCTGCCAGAATACATACTTTGGTTTCTTCACCGTGAAAGTACCCATCAACAAATTCTGCAAAACAGCAGTGGCAGCACAGCTTTTGGCACGATCAGCTCCGGCTTTATCGGTTCGTTAAACATACGGATTTTTTCCAAAGAAAAGCAAAAAGCTCTTGGGCAACTACTGTTGCTTTCAAATAAAGAACAAGAGCTGCTGTATCGCTTAGCCAAAGAAAAAGCGGTATTTAACAAGGAAACACTCAACATCATATATGATAAATTTAAAGGAGAAAACTGAAATGACTACCCGACAGAATATAGAAAAAACACTTTGGAACGCTTGCGACAGCTTTCGCGGAAAGATCGATAGTTCACGCTATAAGGACTATATCCTATCTATGCTGTTTGTAAAGTATCTCAGCGATGTGTATGTTGAGACTCGTGAGACTTATATGAAGCAATACGACGGAGACGAGCGTCGTGTCGAGCGTGCCATGAGCCGTGAACGGTTTGTAATGGATGAGACCTCCACATTTGCTTACCTCTATACAAATCGCAACGACCCTGAAATCGGACAGAAAATCAACATTGCACTTGCCGCAATTGAAAACAATAACAGCGCAAAACTGCATAACGTGTTCCGTGCGATCGATTTTAACTCTTCCGTTGATTTCGGTGAGCCGAAAGAGAAAAACGCCATACTTAAGAATCTGCTGGAAGACTTCACAGACTTAGACCTTCGTCCGTCGCAACTTGATAACGTAGATATCATCGGAGACTCATATGAGTACATGATCGCCAACTTTGCTTCCGATGCCGGCAAGAAGGGCGGCGAATTTTATACCCCTGCAAAGGTATCGGAACTTGTGGCGCGGCTCGTTGCGCCGAAAGAGAACGACCGGATTTATGACGCAACCTGCGGCAGCGGCGGTTTACTGTTAAAGGCGTTCAAACAGATTGAAAGTAAAAAAACGCATCTCTACGGTCAGGAAAAGAATATGCAGACCTGGGCGCTTTGCCGTATGAACATGTTCCTCCATGGCGTGGACGATGCGACTATCTGGCAGGGTGACACTCTCTCAAACCCGGGCAATGTTGAAAACGACCGGTTGATGAAATTCCAGTGCATCGTCGCCAATCCCCCGTTTTCTCTGGATAAATGGGATAGCGGCTTTCTTCCCGATACCGAAAGCGAGAACGGCAAGAAAGCGAAAATGACCGCTGATCTGGATATTTACCACCGCTTTGATATTGGTGTGCCGCCGTCTTCTAAGGGCGACTATGCGTTCGTTCTACATATGCTCAGCAGTCTGGACGACACCACCGGGCGCATGGGTATCATTCTGCCACACGGTGTTTTGTTCAGGGGTGCGAGCGAGGGACGCATCCGTCAGGCAATTATCGAACAATTCAACTTTCTTGACGCTGTAATCGGGCTTCCCGCAAACCTGTTTTACGGCGCGGGCATACCGGCGTGCATTCTGATCTTCCGCAAGGATCGCGGCACAAATGACAAGGTCCTGTTCGTGGATGCAAGCGGCGAAGGACACTACGAAAAAGGCAAGAATCAGAACATTCTGCGCGAATGCGATGTCAAAAAGATCGTAGATACCTACGTTCAGTATAAAACCAATATTCACTATGCGGACGAGCCTAAGTTCAGCCACGTTGCCACTCTTGAGGAAATTGCAGAAAACGACTACAACCTCAATATTCCTCGCTATGTTGATACCTTTGAAGAGGAAGAACTCATTGATATCGACGAAGTGAAACAGAACATTGCCAATATTGAAGCAGAACTTGCCGAGGTGCAGGCACGGATGAAGAAGTATATGGAGGAACTTGGTTTATGAGCGAAGGAAAAGATTTAATTATCCGAAACAGTATCGCCGAATTTTTGATTTTTGAGAAACAAGCTCACGCTGATTCCATAGAGGTTCGTTACGAAGACGAAACCTTGTGGCTCACGCAAAAAATGATGTCAAATCTTTTTGATGTTGAATCTAACACGATAACTTATCATTTGCAAGAAATTTTTAAGTCTGGGGAATTGGACAAAGAATCAACTACTCGAAAATTTCGAGTAGTTCAAACCGAGGGCACTCGTCAGGTCAGTCGAGAAGTGGATCACTACAACCTTGATGCCGTTATTTCGGTTGGTTATCGTGTTAATTCCATTCGTGCGACACAGTTCAGACGTTGGGCAACGCAGGTTTTGAAGCAGTACGCCATTACCGGGTATGTAATTGACCGCAAGCGTATGGAAAATGGCGCGTTCCTCGGCGAAGACTATTTTGAGCGTTTGTTGGAAGAAATTCGCGAAATTCGTTTAAGCGAGCGTAGATTCTATCAGAAGGTTACCGATATCTATGCTACCAGCGTGGATTATGATAAAAATGCGCCTACAACCAAACTCTTTTTTGCTACCGTTCAAAATAAGATGCATTATGCAATTACAGGCAATACGGCACCCGAACTGATTATGGGGCGTGCTGACAGCAGCAAAGAACATATGGGTCTTACCTCGTGGGAGCGTTCTCCCGACGGAAAGATTCTCAAGTCCGACGTTTCGGTCGCTAAAAACTATCTCACCAAGGACGAGCTTGACTCGCTTGGTAGAATCGTCAACTCATTCCTCGATGCAGCCGAAGATTTTGCAAAACGTAAAATTCCGATGACTATGGAAGATTGGGCGAAGCGACTGGATATGTTCTTGGCTTTTACTGGAAGAGAGATATTGACCGATGCAGGTACGGTTTCCAAAATTACTGCAAAAGCATACGCAGAAAGTGAATTTGAGAAATACCGCGTGACACAAGACAAGCTCTATCAGAGCGATTTTGACAAACTGGTGGAGAATACAATGAAGGAGCAGTAATAAATGTTTAGAAGCTTTATTTATCTCGATAAAGATAGATTATATACATACAAACGTCAAATTAGTGGTCAAAACATTCCGAGCCCTAAAGCGATATCAAAAAAGAAAACAGCAGGATTTTCTGCCGCTTTAAATGGCTTTGGAGTGAATGGTACAACAGAAACCAATATTGACGGAGAGTTTGAAAAGGATCTAAGTTTTGATTATGATCATTTTGAACTCGATATTAGCAATCTTGATGGAGAAGACTATTTCGATTTCGTGTTGCACGATGAGTATGATTTGAATTCCCTACCAGCAATGAAACTTATACGTATTTGCTGTGGCTTTGAAATTCCCGAAGCGTTTGATGTAGTTAATCTTGTCGAACAGTTTAAACCACTGTTAATTGGGCAAATTGAAACTCAATCCGCAGGTGAGCAAGAAGCTTTACAAGGTATCTTGGGCAACGCTTCCGCAGATATTCCTTTCGTAGTCGAACTTGATGAGGTTACGATTTCAGGAAAACTCAATGCTAAGTATCTTTGCGAAGATTATTCAAGCCTTGAAGACTATGCGGATCAAGATGTGTATATGCTTTGCAAGGTCGTTGGTATGGTACGAAAGGATTTTGTTGAAATTTTCGATCCATTGAAGGACTTTATTCGTTTGCCCCGTGCGATGCGCCGTCAGATGACCGTAGACGGTAATTCTATTGGACTTGATAAAATTACTGTAGAGGGTCCTGTACTAAAGGTCGAAGTAATCGCAATTTACAAGTAATGAAGGAGAATTTGAGGATGTCTATTATTCCAAATTTTTATTTAAACGCTGTCGTAGCTCTCGGAATTGACGGAGTGGATGGAGAAAAACACTGGATTGGTACGGGATTTATTGTTGGACGCAAAGAAACAAGCGATCCAAACCTCTCAACATACTACATTATTACCAACAAGCATGTTGTTAAAACTCCCCAATATGTCTATGTTCGGTTTAATGCGCTTGGCGACACACTCGTCAAAGATTATCGTATTGATCTATACGACAAAGCAGGAGCGCCGATGTTTTCTGCGCACCCTAATGATAAAACAGACGTGATAGCTCTTCAAATTTCTCCCAAAACCTTGATAGATGACAAGTCTATTTGGGGGGCATTTGATCTTGACGATCATGCGTTGACTCTTGAACAAATGCAATCCACCGGGGTTGAAGAGGGGCATCTTATTTATGCACTGGGTTTTCCTATGGATCTTGTGGATCCAATAAAAGTCCCCATATGTAGACTTGGATGCATTTCTCGTGTAACAGATGCATTTATATTAAAAAAATCAAATCCCTTATTTCTTGTAGATGCACAAACCTTCCCTGGGAATTCCGGTGGACCTATTGTAAGTCGTCCAGAACTTATCTCCTTTAATGGAACCCTACAAATAACCAGCTCCAATCTTATTGGAATATTAAGTGCTTACATACCTTATAAGGAAGCATTATATAGTTGTCAAACGGGGAGAACTCGTATGATTCAGGAAGAAAACAGCGGGTTTACTGTAGTACATCCTGTCGATCGTGTTAAGGAAGTGGTTGAACTTGAATGGCAGCGAATTGAACAACAGAAAATTGCACTTTCTACAGTAAATGATCCTTCTTCTCAAGAAACCAAAGAAGAGGTGGCTGTATGATCCCACAAATAAAACAGCGAATTGAACAAATCCGGCGGGGAGAGGTACCTGAGGGATATAAAAAGACGAAAGTCGGGATTGTTCCAGCAGATTGGCAAGAGCACAAGTTATCCCATTATTTGACTGTCAACAATGACAAGAATACCGATTTGAAATATACAAAGGATGATGTTTTCTCTATTTCAGGTGAACTCGGTATTGTCAATCAAATCGAATTGCTTGGAAGATCATATGCGGGTGTGTCAGTAGCTCCGTATGGCATAGTATATCCTAATGATGTTGTTTATACAAAAAGTCCTTTGAAAGCAAATCCTTATGGGATTATCAAAACAAACAAACTTGGTATAACTGGTATAGTATCAACGCTATATGCAATATTTCATTGCAATAATAATGTTAGCCCGGATTATGTTCAACTGTATTTTGAGTCTGATCACAATTTAAATAACTACTTGTATCCGATAGTTAATATCGGAGCAAAGCATGACATGAAAATAAGCGACGAAGGATCGCTTCGAGGAACAGTCGTTTTCCCTCCTCTGCCGGAACAAGAAAAAATTGCCGCGATTTTGCAGACGGAGGACAAGGTGATTGAGCTTCAACAGAAGAAAATTGACGAATTGAAAAGGTTAAAAAAAGTGTATCTGTCGAAAATGTTCCCCCAAAAAGGCTGCAATGTCCCCGAAATCCGCTTCCCGGGGTTTACTGCCCCTTGGGAACAGCGTAAGGTTACTGAACTTGGAAAAATCTATATCGGTTTGGTCACAACTATGACTGCACATTATACAGATGAGGGAATTCTTCTAATAAGAAATTCAGACATAAAAGATGGTAGATTCGAATTTGGAGAAAAACCGATATTCTTAGAAAAATCTTTCGCTATGGCAAATGAAAGCCGTATGCATCAGATAGGAGATGTAATAACTGTACATACTGGAGATGTTGGAACTTCGGCTGTAATTAGCGAAAATGAAGATAAATCAATAGGTTTTGCTACTATTGTAACACGACCAAATAAGACAATTATTGACCCATCATATCTTTGTACTTTTTTGAACACTGAAAGACATAAGAAATGGGCAGTGGCAATTTCAACTGGCGACGGAAGGACAAATTACAATTTGGGAGATTACTTTGAACTTGTCGTTCCTGTTCCATCAATTAAAGAGCAAAAGCAAATTGCTATGTTTATTGAAAATCTTAACAACCTTATCACCCTTCATCAGCGTAAGTGTGATGAGGAAAAACAAAAAAAGAAAGCCCTAATGCAGCTTTTGCTGACGGGGATTGTGAGAACATAGATTCAAGAAAGGAGCCACACTTATGTATGAAGAAGCCATAAAAGAAATCAGGGCAAGAAAACCCAAAATGGTCATTTGCTACGATTTTGATAAAACTTTATCTCCAGACGATATGCAAACATTCACACTGATTCCATCTTTCGGACTGGATAAAAAGACCTTTTGGGAAGAATCTAATGCCTTAGCAAAAGACAATCTGATGGATAACAACCTTGCATGGATGTATCAACTTTTGAACTATTCCAGAGCAAATCGACTTCCTATAAAAAAGGAATACTTTAATAAAATCGGTGCGGATGTGCCTCTCTATAACGGAGTAACGACTTGGTTCGAGCGGATGAACAAGTATGCGGATAGTAAAGGCATAGAACTGGAACACTACATTATTTCATCCGGATTGAAAGAAATCATCGAGGGTAGTAAAATTGCCTCGCAATTCAAGAGAGTTTATGCTTCTTCATATCTTTACACCGCTGACGGTGTTGCTGAATGGCCGGCACAAGCGGTTAACTATACCAACAAAACGCAATTTATATTCCGTATCGCAAAAGGTTTCTATGAGGAATATGACGAGCGTGTAAACAACAGCATGAACGATGACGCATTAACCATTCCGTACGAAAACATAGTGTACATAGGCGACAGTGCGACCGACATTCCCTGTATGCGCTTGGTCAAAAGCAAGGGCGGCTATTCGATCGGCGTATATGATCCGGAAAAGGATAATCGAGATAGAGTATATCAACTATATACTGACGGAAGAATCAGTTTTTACGCACCGGCTGATTACCGGGCGAGAAGTGATATTTCAAGGTTTATGAAACAGATAATAGACGAGATTGCCTCACGCGAAGCAATGAAAACAGAGCGTAAAGTGCTTGATATTCCGGCTAATCTTTACAAAATGTATAAGGGGACTGAAGCACTTATGGGAAGCTTTTCGAAGGATATGAAACCCGCAGAAAAAAAGAAACTTTCTTCAGTTCTTGAGGAAATGAAAAAAATGATCGAAGGCAACGTGGAGTAGAGGAGATCATATGAGTTACAAGTCTCAATCAGACCTCTATTTGGAGGATAACATCAGCAAGTATCCGGCGATAGAATTGCTTTGCAAGCTGGGATATGAGTACATCTCGCCGGATGACTGCATGGCGCAGCGCGGGTCGCTTTTTCATGTGCTCTTGAAAGATGTTTTGCGCCGTCAGCTTGCCAAAATCAATGAGTTTGAGTTTGACGGAATACGATACAAATTCTCGGCAGATAACATTGAAAAAGCGATCTCCGATCTGGACGAGCCGCTCACGGAAGGGCTGATCCGAACAAGCGAAAAGATCTATGATTCGTTGATGCTCGGCAAGAGTTATCTTGAAAAACTGGCGGACGGATCGTCAAAAAGCTTTAACTTGAAATATATCGATTGGGAGAATCTCGGCAACAACGTTTTTCACGTGACAGAGGAATTCTCCTGCGACAGTTGGGACAAGCAGAAAAATGCTCGTCCCGACGTTGTGCTGTTTATAAACGGCATTCCATTTGCGGTGATCGAGTGCAAAGCGCCGACGGTAAGCGAAGACCAGGCGGTTGAACAGATGATCCGCAATCAGGGGAAAGACTATATTCCTCAGCTTTTCAAATATGCACAGATCGTCATGGCGACCAACAAAAACGCAGTGAAATACGGCACCTGCGGGACGGGAAAGAACTTCTGGTGCATCTGGCGCGAGCAGGATACTGAGTGGCAAAACAAATTGATCGATCAGTTTGTGGTGGGCAGAGAGCCCACCGTGCAGGATAGAAATATCGTCTCCCTTTTCTCCCCCGAGCGATTGATGAAATTGACCAAGTATTTCGTTCTGTATGACGCCAACGTCAAAAAAATCTGCCGTTATCAACAGTTTTTCGCTGTTGAGGAAATTATCAAAACGATCAACACGAACGACGCCGCAGGCAACCGCCAAAGCGGCGTGATCTGGCATACGCAGGGCAGCGGCAAATCGCTCACTATGGTGATGGTGTCCAAATACATCTTGGAGACTATGAGCAATCTAAATCCGCGTGTGGTCATCGTCACCGACCGAAAAGAGCTTGACAAACAAATTGCGAAAACCTTTTCTCATACCCGTCTTGCACCGGCAAGGGCAACAAGCGGAAAACATCTAATTGAGCTCATCAACAGCGGTAAATTTGACGTGATCACGTCTATCATCAACAAGTTCAACACGGTTGAAAGCTGCGGTCTGAAAAACAATTCCCGTGATATTTTCGTGTTGGTTGATGAAAGCCACCGCTCCAACTATGGCTCGCTTGCCGCCAAAATGCGCACCGTCTTCCCCAACGCCTGTTATATCGGGTTCACCGGTACTCCGCTGATGAAGAACGAAAAAAGCACGCTTGCGCGTTTTGGAAAGCTGATCCACAAATACACCATTAAAGACGGCGTTGAAGATAAAGCGATCGTTCCGCTGATATACGAAGGTCGATTCGTAGAACAGAACGTAGACGAGGAAAATATCGATCTGTGGTTCAGCCAAGTAACCAAAAAACTGAGCGATGCGCAAAAAGCCGATTTGCGCGACAAGTGGAGCACGATAAAAAGACTTGGCTCCACAGATGCGCGTATCAAACGAATTGCACTTGATATCAATCAGCATTTCCTGGAAGGTTACAAGAACACCGGATTCAAAGCGATGCTTGCTTGTAATTTCAAAAAAGATGCCGTTCGCTATCAAAAGTGCTTCGAGCAATTCGGTGATCTGACCACCGCTGTCGTCATTTCCGCGCCGGATATGAGAGAAGGTGTGGATGAGGTCGACGAAAGCACCGACGATATGGTGGTTGCATTCTGGAATAAAATGATGCAGCAATACGGCAATGCCGACGATTACGAAGATACACTGAAAAACAAATTTATCGACGGCGAAATCGACATTATGATCGTGTGCAGCAAGCTGCTCACGGGTTTTGACGCGCCGCTCACACAGGTATTATACATAGACAAAGAGCTGAAAGATCATGGACTTTTGCAGGCGATCGCACGTACCAACCGTTTGTGCGAAGGCAAAGATTTTGGCTTGATCGTCGATTACAGAGGATTGATTGCCAAACTCGATTCCGCCATGGAAATGTACAGCGGCTCCGGGCTGGAAGAGTTTGACTCGGAAGATCTTAAAGGAACCGTCGTGGACGTGATGGTTTACGTCAGCCGTCTGCGCGAGGCTTATTCGCATCTGTGTGACATATTCAAACCGATCAGGAACTCAGAGGACACAGAAGAAATTGAAGTATATCTTGCAGACGATGAAGTTCGCGGTAAGTTTTACGATGCTTTGTGCGTGTTTGGTCGCGCGCTGAACATGGTGATGAATTCCGAAAAGGCATACGCGGCATTTGAAAAAGCGGAGCTCGGAAAATATCAGTCGGCATTTATCTTCTATTCTAAAGTGCGCAGAAGCGTCAAGATTCGCTATGCGGATATGATCGACAACCGTGAATATGAGTCGCAGATGCAGAATCTTCTTGACACTCATTTATCCGTTGTCGGCCTCAAGCAACTGACTAACCCGGTGGATATTCTGAATGAGGATGATTTTGAGAAGGAGTTACAAGAGCTTGGTTCCTTGCGTTCTAAAGCTGATGCGATCTTATCTCATGTAACGAAAAGTATCAAGGTCAACCGGGACGAGAACCCCGCCTATTACGATAGCTTTTCTAAACGCATTAAGACTGCGCTGGAGGATTACAAGAATCGAGTTATCACCGAAGCAGAATACCTGGACAAGATGAAATCGATCCTTGCCGATTATCGCAAGGGGACAACGAACATTGTTTACCCTGAGAGAATCAAAGGAAATCTGCATGCTCAGGCATTTTACGGTGTCATCGCCGCCATTCTGGACGATGTAATTGATATGGGACCCAATATTGAAACGGTATCGGATATTTCGCTTGAGGTCACGAAAATCATAGAAAAGCACGATACGGTCGATTGGCAAACAAACAAGGATATTCACAACAAGATTGCGCAGGATATTGATGATCTGTTCTACGATTTGGAAAAAAATCACGGATTCAAGGTGGATTTTGACACGATCGACAAGATCATTGAAAACGTTATTACCGTTGCGCTCAGGAGATTCAAATGAAAAGAATAATTGAGCTTGACGGCAGAACGGTAGAATATGATTTGGAGAGAAAGAACGTTAAAAATCTGAATCTGCGGATCAAAGCAGATCAAAGTGTGTATGTTTCCGCAAATCATAAAGTATCAGAAAAAACTATACAGGATTTTCTGCAAAGCAAGTCAGATTATATCCTAAAAGCCCTTGATCGTTATGCGGAAATGGCAAAATACGCTCCTAAGCCGAAAACGTACGTTGATGGCGAGAGTTTTAGGATCCTCGGACATGATCTGCGGTTAAAGGTAATACAAGGAAAAAGAAATATTGCTGTTTCAGATGAAGTCTACGTGACATTGGTTGTAAAAGATCCAAATGATCACGATATGAAGAAGCGAACGATGGATAACTGGATCAAAAAGCAATGTCAAGAGTATATTCAGCAAGTTTGTGAATCCGTCTATCCGAAATTTCAAAAATATGGCGTCGAGTTTCCGGTGCTGCGTTTCAGGAACATGGTTTCACGATGGGGCAGTTGCCAGCCAAAACGAAAAATTCTAACGTTCAATATTGCTCTGATAGAAGCTCCGTTATCGTGTATTGAATATGTGGTTACGCATGAATTTGTTCACTTTTTACAGCCCAATCATTCGAGAAAGTTTTATCAGTATCTCAGCATGTTTATGCCGGATTGGAAAGAACGAAAAAGTTCACTTGAGAAAACTTACAATTATTTCGAATAATACAAGGATTATAGGAGGTCGCAATGGGCAATAAAAAGAATACAAATCAAGACCCCTTTGAGGAATATCAGCGCGAGTCCGATCCGTCGAAACGCGAGCGAAGCTATGCTTGGCATACGGCTATCGGACTTCAAGCTGTGGACGGGCTGGAAAACCGGTGTTTTTCCCTCTGCTGAGGAAAATCGGCAGAGGGATTTTTGTGTCAATCGCACATTTTTGTTTTTTCCTCCGTTGTGGTACAATGTACTTGCGAAGGAGGATTTTGCTATGAAAGATGAATTTATTACCTGCGTCGGCGTTTTGGGACAGCGGCACTACAACTATCTGAAGAAGCACTTCCCTACGGTCATCAACGTCATGCGAATGAACGGAACACTCGAACAGTACCTCAAAGACATTGATAAAGATGCACAAGATATGTTCGACAAGCTGACAAAGCAACTGGCTGATAGTGAAGGCATCAACGAAGAACTGAAATCCGCCAATGAAATAGAGTGGATTCGTTCTATGAACAGCATCCGCAATCGTGCGGAAGAAATCGTTCTCAGCGAGATGATCTACAACTAATAAACAGCGGAGCCTGAAATACGGCTCCGTTTGTTGTTTCGCCAATATCAATATTTGACAAACAAATGAAACTTTTCGTTTCGTAGAAAATAAAGCATACTGTTTTCAAGCAACGCTTGATTTTTCGTAGAAAATAGTATATAATAAAATTGTTTTAGTAGAATCATAGTTTTCCATGAAAGGTTATGCTTTATGAAACGTCCGGATTATCTGAATCAAATACGAGGCAATATCGAAAGAGCCGAAGCCGGTTCGGTGTTTGTTTCGACAGACTTTACCGATATAACCGATAAGAAAACGGTGAATATGGGTCTTATTCGCCTTGCGGATGAGGGCTTAATAAAAAAAATCTTGTTCGGAGTTTATTACAAGCCGGAGTTCAGCGAGCTGCTCGGCGAAGCCGTTGCCCCGTCACCGAACAAGGTGGCTCACGCTCTCGCACGTAACTTCGGATGGACTATTGTCCCCTGCGGCGATACGGCTTTGAATCTTTTGGGACTTTCAACGCAAGTCCCGTCTCAGTGGGTATATGTTTCCGACGGCGCATACAAAGAGTACACATTCAATAATACAACAATCAAATTCAAGCGTACCACAAACAAGGAAATATCAAAGGTTTCCTATAAAACAGCGCTAACCATTCAGGCATTAAAAGCTCTCGGCAAAGAAAACATCACCGAGCAAGTAATATCGCGTCTGAAAAAGATATTGACCGACGAAGAAAAAGAAAAGATGTTGGCAGAGTCGAAATCTGCAACATCATGGGTTTTAGAACTTATCAAAGTGATTTGTAAGGATGAAGAAAAATGAGAGATATCGCAAGGTTGAGTGAAAAAGACAAAAAGGCACTTTTCCACAATACTGCCGCTAAAATGGGCATGACCGACGCCATTATTGAAAAGGATTTTTGGGTATGCTTTATGCTCGATTATCTTTTTCACCGCTGTCAGTGGAAGAACAATATTGCTTTCAAGGGCGGCACAAGTCTTTCAAAATCTTATGGACTCATTGAACGCTTTTCCGAAGATATTGATTTGATTCTCGATTGGCGTGTTCTCGGTTATGAAAAGGACGAGCCGTGGGCTGACAGAAGTAACACCAAGCAGGACGCCTTTAATAAAGAGGCAGGCACAAAAACCGAAGCGTTTTTGAGAAACGAATTTATGCCTGCCGTTATTGCGGACTTGCAAGATGAACTCTCCTATGATGTAAATTGCTATATAGAGGACGACGATCCGCAGACGGTGGTTTTTGCTTATAACCGCAGCTTTGACGATTCGGCGATTCTGCCTGTGATTCGTCTTGAAATCGGAGCGCTTGCGGCGTGGACTCCGGCAGAAGAAAAGCCAATTACCCCTTATGCTGCCGAACAGTACGGCAGACTTTTCAAGCAAGCGAGCACCGAGATATTGACCGTATTGCCGAAACGCACATTTTGGGAAAAGGTTACGATTTTACATAGAGAGGCATACCGCCCCGAAAACAGCATTGTGCCAACAAGATATTCCCGCCATTATTATGATCTTTATTGTATGGCAAATTCGCCTGTAAAGGCTGAGGCTTTCGCCGACTTAGACCTGCTCGATAAAGTTGTGCGTTTTAAGGATAAATTCTACCGTTGTTCGTGGGCAAGATACGACGAAGCCAAACCCGGTACAATGAAATTGATACCAAGCGAGAAAAATATCAAAGTCCTCAAAGACGACTATGAGCATATGAAGAATATGATTTACGGCGAAAAACCGGATTTTGATGTGATCTTGGAAGCGGTAAAACATCTTGAAAATGAAATAAATACACTGTAACTACTATTTTAGAATAAAAATCATGAAAAATATTTGAGGAGACCTGAAAATGACGGAAGAACAGATTAAATTGTTGTGTAAATTAGCTATTGAAAACAGTAGAAAACAACTTACTAATGCGCAAAAAGAAACATTAAAGCAAGCAATCGACGAGTCAAAAACCGTAGAAGACCTGTTTACAGTTGCAATGACAAAGCTTTTGATAATCTTTTGAAGTGCAAACAAGGTATTCTTCATTATTTGTTCTTTAGTTTTACAAGTTATGATTTCTAAGGAGGCAGTTATATGGCGAACAAAATCAAATTCACGCCGGAGCAATTAGACGAATTACAATCATTCTTTCAGAACAATGATTTTACGGCAAATATGACGCTGAAACGTGAATGTAATTTAAAAGGCGAACAGGCTGAAATATTTGTTCGCATCAAAAAGATTTTCGGGGAATACTGGCTCGGGAATTTGCGTCCGCTCGGTGTTAATCGTAAAATGAAGAACTTTTCAAAAGACTATCCGGTAAACCTTTTGGAGAATGCCGACGCGGACTATTTCTCCGAGCAAATTTCTGAAATCTACACGGATCCGGACAAGCTGAGCGAATATATTGACCGATTTTTTGAGATGTACGAGGAACCGGTTATGCTCGGCCTTGATTGCTATGCGAAATCGATCAGTAAAGAAGTTGACGATCTTACCGATGACGAGATACATACGGTTGTTGAAAAAGTTGCCGGAGTAATTGACGAGACTCTGATTGAAACGGTTATGCAAGGTCAACAGGTTTCGGAAATTTTCGGCATCTCAAAAAAGATTCCGCAGCACGAGGATTTTTCGGAACAGTTAAACCAAGATAAAATTAACTTTTACAACAAGTGGACCCATTGCAAAACCAAGCTCGGCGCTCCGCTCCTTTTCAGCGAGTTGTCGGAGGACGAAACTACAAACATTGAGGGGATAAAAAACTTTTTTGCAAATAATCCCGCTGAGGAACAACGGTATATTTTCCTGCGTGATGAGTTTGCAAAAACCTTAAACAGCACCGATAAAGAGATATATTATCTTTCGGAAAAAGGACTTACTCAAAAAGAAATTGCCGATCGGCTCGGTTACAAAACCCACAGCGCAGTCAGCAAGCGGATGAAAATAATGAATAAGGATTTTAAAAAATTCATAGGCTTTGAAAACTGAATAAGTAAAAATCTACGGCGGTGTTCCAAAAAAGGGAGCACCGCCGTTTTTTATATCCGAAAATATTTTTTAAAAACCTAAAAAATATTTTCAAAATTCAGGAACATTTTTCGTTTTTCGCTTTGTACTGTATATGGATGGGGATAAAGCTGCAATCATTTTTTCAAATGTCATTGAAAGAGAGAAACAACAATATTTCCATATCCGGCATACCGTCTTCTTCCGACGTGCGGTCTTTCTTTGCTTCTGCAAGTGAGCGCGAAGAAAGCCCGGTTTCCCATTCCGGCAGCGCGTCACATCCACGGTATTGCCGATGGCGGCGGCGTAAATAATTGCGCCCGTAAAGCCCTCCGGTCAAAAATAAGACGCAGGCGTGATCGGATTTTCGATCAGCACTGCGTCTCAGCGTCCGGCTGCTTGGTTTCAATTATAAAATGTTTGGCGTTTATGATGATCTCGCGCCTGCACTTCGGGCAAAAAAGCGGAAATGCTTTCAACTCCGTTTCGGGCAAGAGCTGCAGGCGAGTTTTTGCCCCGCATATCGGGCACAAGACCCATCTTTTTTCCTCTGCGGTTACTTTCATGATTATGTTCCCGACTTTCTGCATTCGGATTCGATTTTCGCGATAAAGCGGTCAATATGCGTGCGAAGCCGAGGCGCGACACTTTCTTTCTCGTCTGCTCCGTCGTAAACGCTGTAAAGCAGAAACATCGGTCCGTAAAACTCCAGTGCCAGCTGCATCGCGTCGTCGTCGGAATCCGTCAGCTTTCGGAAAATCGCCGCCATATACTCGGTCGGACCGGTCGCAAGATAATCGTGATAAAGTCCGGCGAGCTTTGGGCCACGGTATTGCTCCAACGTCAGCATCTTCCGAAAATTCGAAGAAAAATGTTCTTTCGTCCAATGATCAAACTGCGCCATGCTGTATGTGCGTATTTTTTCGATCGGCGTGTGCAGATAAGCCTCCGCAAAACCGTCCGGCTCCGTCTCCGGCATTTCATATTCTTCGGCGCGTTCGTAATCCGTTTTGTTCATCCGTTCCACAATGCTTTCCAAAATCTCCTGCTTGCTCGCATAGTGCTTATACAGGGCGCCTTTTGTGATTCCGAGCGCCCCCGCAATGTCGCTCATGGAGGTTCCCAAATATCCGCTCTGCGCGAATAGCTCAAGTGCGGTTTCCAAGATGCGCTCCTTTGTATCTCCGACCATGATCTCCTCCCTAAAAAACGCAGTAACCGTTCGGTTACCATAATTATAGCAACCGAACGGTTACCTGTCAAGGGCTTTTTGAAAGTTTTTCAAAAAAAGAGTCACCGTTTCACCGACCTCGTCCGCAAAAGCGTGCGTTCTGCGGCAGACGGAGACGGCGGCATTCCCGCATCAGCTTTCGAAATCGCTCCTGTGCTCTTCGAAAAAATCATAATACGCGCGGACTCCTTCAAGCTCGGTCCAGCGTTTGGTGCATACGGGTATCGCATCGATGTCGTAGATCTCGGCATGGCGCAGGGACAACAAAAACGGCGAGTGAGTCGATATGACAAACTGGCATCCGTGATTGCGGACGCAGTCCTCGATGAAATATTTCAGCTGAATCTGATTTGCGGGCGAGAGGCTGTTCTCGGGTTCGTCAAGAAGATAGAGAGAGTCGTCCGTGATCATGTCAACGAAGTGCGAAAGCGCGCTTTCGCCGTTTGAACGCTCCTGCAGATTGCGCATCACCTTCGAGCGAATGTATTGCGACTGCGTAGTCCTTTTGCTTCTCGCCTCCGCTGCCGATTTCCAGCGCTCATAATCGCCGATCCCCCTGAGCTTGTTCGGCTCGGGGCTCGTCCGTTCGTTTATAAATTCCGCGATGACGTTTGACTTCCTGCTGTCGATTCCTTCGTTGACACGGCGGATGTCAAGAACCTTGTCGAACACCTCATCGCTTGTGATTATTCTGCTTGCGGGCGGGAGTGCATCGGCAAGCGAATATCTGCAAAGTTCCGCATAATCGTCGAAAAAATCGCTTCGGTTGTACGCAGTGCTCCGCTGCAGTCCCAGCTTTTCCGCCATTATGTTCAGTATCGTGCTTTTTCCGCTTCCGTTGCCGCCGTAAAAAAGCGTGATATCGTTAAAGCGGAAAACGGGCAGACTGCGTTCGCGAAAAAGCCCGAACGGGTAATACGTGGAATAATATGTGCAGAAGTTTTTCGGATTGAAGGTCGAAAGGGAAGCGTTGAAAAAGTCCTCCTCCTCTTTGGCTGAAAGCATACGGAATGACTCTAAAAAAATCATCGTCGGTCTCCTTTGTAATATTGAGGCTTTGCACGGAAAAATCCGAAACTGCGCACAGTCTCACAGCCGTGCATACGGTTTACCGCATCCGAGGGCGCGCACGGTCAATCCGTAACGGTTGCTTTTATTACCATAAGAGACTTTCTCTTTATGCCGTTCTCATCCGGAACAAAGTAGTCGGTATATACGATAAGCGCCTCGTTGTCCGAGAGAGGGACAATATCGGAATAAGAGCATGTCCCCCATTCGGCGGCATTGCCCGCTTTTGACGGATCGTTCATTTTGTAGGAGTTGTTTCCGGTTGAAATTATCTCGATGGGGTCCTCCCATTTTTCTCCCCGTCCGTCAAAGCACGGACGGACGAGAAAGCCCGGTCTGCCGTAGGTCGTGAGAATCGCACCGCATCCGAGAACGCACACAGCGGGATCAACGCCGAAATCCTCTATCTTTTTCGGTGTTGTCCAGGTGTAACCTCCGTCGTCGGACATCGCAGTATACAGTCCGTTTGCACGGAGCATTGTGATTGCGTGCCTGTTGTCGATCCACGCAATGTCCTGCTCACAGTAGTAGCATGCGCCGGGATTGCCGCGCGGATCAAGAGCGGAAACGAGCGACCATGTTTCACCGTTGTCATCGGAGCGGTAATAGTATGCAATGAACGTGTCACAGAACTTGCCGTCGATAAATCCTCTGTCGTAATGCGTCTGCCAGAGACTGCCGTCGGGAGCGACTCTCAGACGACCGAACAGCTTGTTCGAAAGAAGCTTATTTGTTCCCGACGGGCGGACGATGCAAAGTCCGGGATTGTCCGTGATTTTCGGGAAGAATTGTTTCGGCTCGGTTTCGCCTTTTTTCAGCCGCATGAACATTACAGAAGAATCAATGGTTCCCGGTCTCAGATCGGAGTAAAGATAATAGTCGAAAAAGGGCTTTCCATCAAGATTGAGAATGTATTTCGGATCGATTCCTTCAAGAAGGTTCATATCAATATCTACGGCGCCTCTGTCCTTTGCCGTAAAGCCGTCACCGTTTTTTGCTTTCGGATATGCTGTCGCGGCTTCTGTCGGGGTGCTTTCCGTCCAGGTTCGACCGCGGTCCGATGACTTGAACCATTGTGTATCGCCGTTTGACGCCCAGTTGTCCGGTCCGAGATTTACGTTTGCAAAAAGCGTGCCGTCTTCTCTTTTCAAAAGCTGGGGGAATTGCCACGGTCCCCAATCGGCTTCCTCGAGAGTGGGACCCTGCCCGACGACAATCGGTTTGCCGAGAATAAGTTTCATCTTTTCGAAATCCTTTCAGTTGTACCGCTCGGAAAAAGTCCGATGCTGACGGCGTATGATTATTTAACTGTCTTGCATACAGTTTACCACATCAGATACCGGGTGTCAACCTCGTAAGCGTTCAATTCCGGAAAAATGAAAACGCGCGGTGCATCCTCGGTTCAGGACGCTCCGCGCGCGGTTTGGCATCTCAACGGAGCGATTCTTCAAGCCGTCTGCCCGCGAATTCCATTTGCTCCTCCGTGTGAAACCAATGCTCGCCGCCATTCATGACTGTGAGCGGTGCTCCGATGCGCTGCGCAAAAAAGGAGATCTTTTCTAAGGAGGTCAGATTGTCGTGCTCGCCGTATAAAATGCGGCTCGGAACGCTCCATTTGATCGGATGAGCGCGCAAACAGCAACGGTAATCCCATGACAGCGTTTCGCCGAATTCGGTCGGGATCTCCCCGCGGGCGCGCAGCTCGTCCTCCGTGACATTCGCCCGATTCATCATATCGCAGATCAGCTTTTCCATATCCGCAACGGGTGAAATGAACAGCGCACGGTCAATGTGGAGTGCGGAGAGAGAACTCATCGCAAAGTATGCGCCGATGCTGTTTGCAATCAGCAGGAGTGAATCGAAGCCGCGTTTCTCCGATTCGAAGAACGGCGGGAATTCCTCTCTCGCCTCCCACGGATTCTGCGCGCGGTAGTCGAATCCGACGACATCGTATCCGAATCCGGAAAGCAGAGGACGGTAGTGCCCGGCTTCCCCGGCATTTCCGCCTTTTCCGTGTACATATATCGCAAGCTTTTTCATTTGGTATCCTCCGATCGTTGTACTTCTTTCGATTATTTGCCGCGTACCTTCGACTTGCCGAAAGATCGGTAAGATAATATGGTATATGTGACTTCGAAAATCAGTGCCGCAATTGCCGCCGGAAGATTCCGAAGCCGGATAGCACTGCACAGATAGTAAAGCGTGAGAAAAACGGCAAGCGGCATGGGCACGAACAGGAATGCTTTTTTGAACAGGGATACTTTGCGTCCGCCGGTGAAATAACGTATCCATACGAGGCAATAAATGATCAGAAAAACTGCGGCGATATACATTCATGCGCCGCGGAAATTGACGGGATTCCGATCCTCAAGACAGACGATTATAAGCATACATGCAAGCATGTCGAAGCCGTGCTTTTCCGGATCGCACAGCTTTTCGATCTCGCCGTATGCTTCATCGGCGGTATCTGTCGAGATCAGCCGCGCCGCAAGTTCGTCGGGTATCCGAAGATCAGCGCCGAGCACCTCGCTTTGTATCTCGGGCGCAAGATCGATTCTCTCGCAAAGCTCTTTAAGATCCATGCTTCCTTCCTCCGTGCGCGGATGTTTTTCCATTTTAACATCCGCATCCTTCGGCTTCATGATATCGCGGGGAGCGCCGGGCGTCAAGCCCGCATTCCCCGTGATTTCATCCGATGAATATTTTTTTGTTTTTTTGCTTGACAATTTCACTCTAATGTGTTAGACTGGAATCAGATAAAGTCTAATGCGTTAGAGTAAAGGGCTGCGGACGGTGCAGACCGTACCGCGGCGAAAGCGTGAAAGGAGAAAAAACATGGACACCCCGAAGATATTTGAAAGCGAATACCGCTTCTGTCTTATCCTCTGGGAGCACGAACCGATCAAAAGCAGCGAGCTTGTAAAGCTCTGCGGCGAGAAGCTCGGCTGGAAGCCGACGACGGTGTATACCGTGATAAAGCGGCTTTCGGAGCGCGGCGTCCTCAAAAACGAGGATACGTTGGTCACCTCGCTCGTGTCAAAGGACGAGGTCGGCGCGGCGGAGATAGACGAGCTTGTCGAGAAGAGATTCGGCGGATCGCTCCCGGCGTTCATCGCCGCTTTCACCAAGGAGCGACGGCTGAGCCGCGCGCAGATTGACGAAATACAGGACATGATCGACCGATTCAGAGAGGAGGCTGAAAATGATGACTGACGTTTTTCTCAAGCTTCTTAACATGAGCATCGCCGCGTCGTGGGTCGTGCTTGCCGCGGTTGTGTTTCGCGCACTGTTCAGAAAAGCACCGCGGTGGATCAGCCTTGTAATGTGGGGAACGGTTGCGCTCAGACTTGTGATTCCGTTTTCCGTTGAAAGCCCGCTCAGCATGATCCCGACGACCGAGAGCTTCGGCACGGCGGGCGCGTATCCGTCGCAGATCGTTTTCCGCACGGGGATCGAAGTTCTGAATTCCGCCTCGGGCTTTGCTTCCGAAGAATCGAATTCCTCCGGCACTTTTGCGTCCGGGGCATATACTCCCTTATCCGGCGGGCAAGAAGTAATCACCGATTCGTCTGACTCTCCCGCGCAGGATCAAAAATCGGAGCCTTCATACGATGCTGCATATGCCGGCAAATTCGATATGCTCGAAGGGAACAAAAACCGGAGTGCATCCCCTTCATATGACGGAGCATCACCGAATGCGAAAGCTTCACACTTCACGCCGCTCGGTGCCGCCTCCGCCGTGTGGCTCGGCGGAGTGTGCGCCATGATCGCCTACGCGTCGGTGAGCTGCGCAATGCTCAGAAGAAGGACGCGCACGGCGGTCCTTCTGCGGGATAACATCAGGCAGAGTGAGCGCGTGAACGCACCGTTCACCTTCGGAATATTCCGACCGGAGATATTTCTCCCGTTCGGCGTCGGCGAGCGTGAGGCGGGATACATGATCGCGCACGAAAAGGCGCACATCGCCCGCCGCGACAATATCATAAAGCCCGCGTCGTTCCTTCTGCTCTCGGTGTATTGGTTCAATCCCGTCATATGGGCAGCGTACATACTCATGTGCCGCGATATCGAGTTTGCCTGCGACGAACGGGTGGTGAGATCGCTCAGCCCGCAGGAGAAGGCGGATTATTCTCAGGCGATGCTTTCGTGCAGCGCGCCGCGCACCTATACCGCGGCATGCCCGCTTGCGTTCGGCTCGAATTGCGTCAGACGGCGAATAAAGAGGGTACTCGGCTATAAAAAGCCGTCGGCGCGCCTTGTCGTCGCCGCGCTTACCGTATGCGTGCTGCTCTCCGCGTGTACGCTTACCGACCCCGTCCGTCCACCGTCCGATTCTTCGGGAAATGCGGCGGATACGCAGCCCGGTCAGCCCTCCGACACGACCGATCCCGCAGATTCGGAAATCACCGACCCCACGCCCGAGAACATGTGGAAGTCCCTTGAGGATATCAGGGAGGGCTACACGGTCAGCGAGGCAAAGCGCGACGGATGCGTCGTCATGGACGGAAGCCGCCTTGTTTCCGGTGAAAAATATTGGGTGGATTTCGTGAATCGCTCCGCCGACGGACAGGACGCGGCGGTGCGGATATATCAGGAGTACACGGATCAGGGAGACGAGTATTTCGTGAAGGAGCTGCGGCACGAAAACGGGAAATACATATTCCGCTTTTGGGATTGGAAATGGGAGACCGATATAAACAGTCCCGATTACGGAAAGAAGCAGTTTCTGAGTGAAAACGAATATAAATACCTTGTCCGCTCCGCATACAGCATACGGGATGTGAGCTCCGATATGTATCTGCTTGCGGACAGTACGGACGTGACCGGAAACGGCTACCTGAGCCGATACCTTTCCTCGACTGTCATTCCGGGAGAGGACGACGGCATTTACGCAAACTGCACCTCGGCGCTCAGCTTTCAGGTGCCGGACGATTATTACATAAAGTCCGCATACGGAACGGTATTTTACGATACGGACGGTGACGGCAGAGAGGAAAAGCTCTGCCTCGGCATGGGTATGACATCGGGAGTATTTTCATTCACCGTGTCGGTGTATGACGGATTCAAATGCCGCGCGGAAGGATTTTTCTGCCCCGCCTCTAATTATGTTATCAGCTTCGGTGCCGATGGAAAAGGCGAGCCGACGGTCAGAGCGAAAGCGCAGGACGGAAGCGGTGAGGCTCGCGTGCTCGGTATCGGGATCGACGGCAGCGAAGTGTTTCTAACCGAAAACGGAGAAAGGGTCGATTGGACGTATTCGGCGAACACCGTGATCGAAACTGCCGACTGATCTTCGCGCGGCGAAAAAATTATAAAATGCAGTGTGCCGGAGTAAAAGCGGCGCAGCCCCCGATGCGGGATATCCCGTGTCGGGGGCATTTTCATGATTTTTTTCGATTTTACACGGATTTGACAAAACGAATCTTTTTCATTTTACACTGAAGATTTATCATGTATTTGCAGCATGAAAAAGAAATAAAGAAGAAATGAAAAGGAGATCATTCATATGAAAAAAATTATCGCTATCGCACTTGCGGCAGTGTTTGCACTGACCGCGTTCGCCTCCTGCGGAAAGAAGGAGACATCATCCGTTTCGACCGACGGCTCCACCTCAATGTCAAAGGTGATCAGCGCTCTCGGCGAAGCTTTCCAGGAAAAGAACGGAATCGCATTTACATATAACGCAACCGGATCGGGCTCCGGCATAACCGCAGTATCCGAGGGACGCTGCGACATCGGACTTTCGAGCCGCGTGCTCAAGGATGAGGAAAAGGCAAAGGGACTTGAGGGAACCGTGCTTGCCTACGACGGCATCGCAATCGTCGTGAATCCCGAGAACCCGGTGAGCGGACTTGACCTTGAAACCGTCGCATCGATCTTCACCGGCGAGATCACGAACTGGAAGGATGTCGGCGGAAACGACGCCGAGATCGTCCTCATCGGACGCGAGGCGGGAAGCGGCACGAGAGACGGCTTCGAATCCATCACAAAGACGGAAAGCAAGTGCAGGTACCGTCAGGAGCTCACCTCCACCGGAGATGTTATTACCACGGTAGCCAGAAACCCCAACGCGATCGGATACGCTTCGCTCGCCGCAGTCAAGGAAAGCGTCAAGGCTCTTACGATCGGCGGAGTTGCTCCGAGCGAGGCGACCGTCAAGGATGCAACCTACCCGGTACAGCGTCCGTTCGTCCTCGTGACAAAGAAGGATACCAAGCTTTCGGATGCGGCGCAGAAGTTCTTCGACTTCGTAACCTCCGCTGACGCATCAAAGATAATCAGCGACGCAGGCGCGGTCCCCGCAAACTGAGAATAACCCGGCAGAAAGTGCGGCACTCTTCCGTTTGAAATACGGAAGGCGCCGCTTTCTGCGGATGAAAGGCGGAAAAACGATGAAAAACAAAAAGAATCTCGCCGAAAACATAATACACGGAATATTCCTTATCCTCGGTCTTGTGACCGTGGCATGCGTTCTCCTGATCACCGTTTACCTTGTTATATCGGGAATTCCTGCGATTAGAAAGATCGGAATCATGAAATTCCTGTTCGGCACGAAGTGGGCTTCGACCGCCGCCGAGCCGGAATACGGAATCCTTCCGTTTATCCTCACGAGCATTTACGGAACGGCGGGTGCGATCGCCGTCGGAGTGCCGATCGGCTTCATGACCGCAGTGTATCTTGCAAAGGTCGCTCCTCCCAAGGTGAAGGCTGCAGTCGGCTCCGCCGTCGGTCTGCTTGCCGGGGTGCCGTGATGGCGCTGGCGGGCGGGTTCGGTCTTGGCGTGGCGGGCTTTGTGTA
>OGYO01000235.1_pt1 | contig 27635 bp, 21 predicted proteins | sample 1576561 | NCBI WGS metagenome assembly OGYO01 (sample SAMEA3541507, study PRJEB24748) | human gut metagenome | biome: human gut; feature: human-associated habitat; material: faeces | place: China | collected 2012 | reverse complement strand
TATCTTCGTGACCCACGACGCCATGCTGGCCCGGCAAGCCGACGTTCAGCTGGTGATAGAGGATGGGCGTATCGTTGCCTAATATAAAGGTAATTGCGACGGCTGATGAAATATAGGTAATCCATAAGGCTTGCAAAAGGCTTCCTTCGCAAGCCCTTTTATTCGTTTGCCCTTTTAGCACCACACCAAAGTCATTTTCAGGATTTCTTTTGCAAAATCGCCTATATGCCCACATAAAAGAAGCGTCTATCGCCCCACAGTTTGCCGCCGATCTTCCAATAAATCAATTCAGTATGTCCCTCTGAAAGGGACGGCGAAAATTTTCTATTTTGCCACGCAATGCGGATTGCCATTGCGTGGCTTATTTTATGCCTGCCTACGCCGCGCCCGCGCACCTCCTGGCGCTTTGCAGCTCTGATACCAAAACAAAGATGACACAGGAGGTTCAAATGAAAACCATCAATTTACGGGAGTATTATCCTACGATATATCGCCGGGATCATCTGATTTCCTTGCCAGATGCGGTGGCGGCTGCACTGCATGAAGGGAAGGCAAGCGAAGTTGCCTATCAAGTGCGCGTTTTTCGGAACAAAGCCTACTATTCCTTAGAGTGGGCGGAGGCGCGCGGAGAGCTGCCCACAAGCACGGCGGCAGACCCTTATACCCTTCTGGCGGCAAACTATGAAAAGGAGCAGCTGTATCAAGCCTTGGCATCCCTTTCAGACAAGCAGCGGCAGCGGGTATACGCCCACTTCTTTTTAGGCATGAGCTATAGCAGTATTGCCCGCTTAGAAAACGTGCGGGAATGTTCTATACGGGAGAGCATTCGCCGGGCGTTAAAAAGCATGGAAAAATTTCTGCAAAAAAATTTGTGATAGGCCCCACGGATTTGCCCAAAAAATGTATGGATATATAGAGGGACATATTTCGCTGCGTGAGCAGGGGAAGCGTTTGCCGGTGTAAGGCAGGCCGTATTCCCGCCAATGTCCTTAAAAAGCACCTTGAAAACCGCATACCGATTGCCTGGATACAACAACCCCGCTTTACAAGCCCGCCAAGACCGCCTCCGCAGCCGGATCGGGGCAGGGCAAAACCCAAGGCGCCAGCGATACGGCTTGTAAAGCGGCATAATGATACGCCTGCATAGTCGAGGTTAAGTCCCAGAATGCAGCCCGCTGAAAGGGGGGTGGTGCAATCCCAGCGCGGCCGGAGCCGGCCGGTCCGGGCAATTTTCTTATCATCGGTATAAACTATGCCGCAGCTCCAGTTCGGATGGAGCGCTTGCTTTCCCAACAAACATGCGGCTGTGGGAAAAGCATGTTGTTTAACAAGCATTTTCCGGCGTTGCTCCGCCTAATTCCGGAAGGAAACGCCATATATTCGGCATGATTTCATGCTTCCACCGATATTGTCAATTCTTCCCGGCAGGCACATATACCCTGGCCGGGGTACATATATTGCAGCAGGAGGTGATGGTATGTATATCGAAAACACATATCCCAGCCATACCACAAAGGAGGAATGGGATGAACTAGCCCTGCTGGCTGCCAAGCTATTATCCGCCATGGCCATACCCTTGCAAAAGCAGAATGCCCATATTACCATAGCTGTGTAACGATGGAATTGCGCTATTGAAAGGAGAGCGTAATGGAAGCGATTTATGCACGGCAATCACTGGATAAAAAGGACAGCCTATCCATAGAGACCCAGATAGAACTCTGCAAGCTGGAAAGTACCGGGGACGTGAAGGTATATATCGACCGGGGCTTCAGCGGGAAAAATACAAACAGGCCCCAGTTCACCAAAATGATGGAGGATATAGAAAGGGGCTTGGTAGACAAGGTAATCGTCTATAAGCTGGATCGGCTGAGCCGTTCCCTGTTGGACTTTGCCGCCATGATCGATACCTTTAAGCGGCATGACGTAGCCTTCTTATCCACGCGGGAAAAATTCGACACAGGGACGCCCATCGGCAACGCCATGCTGTCCATCCTGATGGTGTTCGCCCAGCTGGAGCGGGAGACCATCCAGCTGCGGGTGCAGGATAGCTACCATGCCCGCAGCCAGCGAGGCGCTTATGACGCTGCCCCCCCTTACGGCTACCAAAAGGCCAAGGCTATGGTTCAGGGCAAGCACATCAGTACCCTGGAAATAGAGCCAGAGAGCAGCGCCATTGTCCAGGCGGCATTCCAGGCCTATGCCTTTACGGACGAATCCCTGGGCTCCATTGCAAAGGGACTAAACCACAGGGGGATTCCTTCGCCCAATGGAACGGAATGGGATTCCGGCAAGCTGAGCCGGATCATGGCAAATCCACTCTATGTAAAGGCGGACGCGGATATCTACCGCTTTTATGAAAGCGCCGGTATGAAGATCACCAATCCGATCGACGACTTTTTAGGGGAGCGGGGCTGCGTTACCTATGGGGCCTGGGATCGGAGCCGTCGCAAATTTTCCCAGTGGGATAAGCTGACACTTTCCCTGGGGCTGCATCCCGGCATGATCGAACCAGCGGTATTTCTCCGCTGCCAGCAAAAGCTCATGCACAACGTGCAGCTGGGCAACGAAGGGAAAGGGAAGCATACCTGGCTCACCGGGCTGATGAAATGCGGCTACTGCGGCCATGCCATGCGGGTGGTGGCCTCCGGGCGGTGCATCCCTCGGGTCTCCTGTTCCGGCAAGACCAACTACGGCACCTGTGAGGAATATGAAAAACGTTGGCTGGTGGCGGATCTGGAAGCGGTGGTGGAAGCAGAGCTGTTTCGGGCGGTACGGCAAAAGCAGACGCTCAAGGCAAAGATCCAGCAGGAGGAAGACGCCCTGGAGAAGCGGCGCAAGGTGCAGATCGCCAAGGTGGAGCAGCAGATTCAGAATTTGCTGGACGGCTTAGCGGAGGCAAAGGGGATCACGGTACAATACCTAAACGAGCGGATCAACGCCCTGGAAGGGGAACGGCGCAGCCTGCTGCAAGAGCAACAACAGGCGAAAGCCGCCAACATGGGAGAAGAAAACATGCGGCAGTTGGGGGATGTGCCGGCCCTGTGGGAACAGATGAACCTGGAACAGAAACGGGAGACGGCCAAGCTGCTCATCGAAAGGATTCAGATATATAACGATAAGGTGAAAATCCTATGGAAATATAATTTTATGGAGCAGGCATAAGGGGCGAACAAGCAGCGGCAAAAAGAGCCGCATTCTTTTAAGACCCTGTCATCCATTCCGTGTCTACGGTATCAATATCCCACTGGATCACCTCGTATCCCAGGCCCCGTACCGTGGTGATCACGGTATCGTTGTATTCCCCATAGGGGGGGCGGAACAGGGCGGTCTTTTTGCCGATCAGCTTGGTGGTCATGGCCTCAAAATCCGCCAGCTCCTTTTCGATGCCCTTGGCGTCCAGCTGGTTCATATGGGGATGGGTGGCGGTATGGTTGCCGATCTCGTGACCCGCCGCGGCGATCTGCTTCACCTCCTCCGGATATTTTTCCACCCAGAAACCGCATAGGAAAAAGGTGGCCTTCACGTTATACTGGGCCAGGGTATCCAGGATAAAGGGCGTTTTATCGTCCTCCCAGGCCGCATCGATGGTCAGGGCGATTTTCTTGTCCGCCCTGTCCACGCTGTAGACCGGCACCTCCTTGTGCCGGCCTGCCAGAACTTCCATTTCATATGCTTCCACCATGGCGCTGCTGCTGACGGCGGCGGCGTTGGGCGTGAAGCTGAGCAGCAGGATAATGCCCGTGATCACCAGGGCCAGAATTAAGATCCAGATGATCAGGGTGCGTTTGGTTATTACGAAGATACGCAAAGCGGATGACCTCCCCCTTATGATGATGTTTAGATATATGCAGCACAAGGGCGGACTTTGCAGAAAATCTAGGGTATGTTAAAATAGAAGCATCTTATTGAGAAGGACGCGTAGGGGCACATGGAGCTAACGGGTACGGTGAAAGCCATTATATATCGCAGCGAGGATACCGGTTTCACCGTATTGGAGCTGACCAATGAAGCCGGCGAAGACATGACCGCCATCGGGGAAATGCCCTTGGCCGGGGTGGGGGAACGGGTGGAATTGACGGGCCAATGGACAGAGCACAAGACCTATGGCCATCAATTCCGGGCGGAGACTTGCAAGACCCTGGCCCCCGCCACCCTTACGGCTTTAAAGAATTACCTTGCCAGCGGCTTGATCAAAGGGGTGGGGGAAAGCACTGCCCAAGCCATTGTACAGACCTTTGGCATGGAGACCCTGGACGTGCTGGAAAAGGAGCCGGCGCGCTTGGCGGAGGTGCCGGGGTTCGTTTTCGCCGTCCTCGTCCAGAGGCAACAGTACGATATAGTCCTTGGCCTCTACGGTGAGAATGGTAATGATGGCACAGTTGACAACAGTGCCGTCTTCCAGCTCCAGCTCAACGGTCATTTCTTCATCTTCATAGCTTTCTTTTTTACCCATGGGAATCCTCCTGATATGTTTATTGGGTGTAACAGTACTTTGTTCCTTTATTATAACCGCTTACGGATATTCTTGCAATGCTTGTTTTTCTTACACTTACAGACTATAATAAAAATGGACAAAGAGACTTTAAGTGATAGAAAACTGGAAGATGGGGTATGACAATGACAGAAAAAAAGCATGCAATAAAGCCTTACCCTCTGGGGGCGCATGTGGAGGACGGAGCCATCCGTTTTACCTATGCGTCCGGGAAAAAGGATTGCGGCATTCTCATATATGACAGAAAGAGTGGAAAAAAAACGCACAGGGTTCCGTTTCGACAGGAGGAACGGATGGGAAATGTGTACTGTAAATATCTGGAACTGGAGCCGGAAAATGTCGGGTATCAGTTCTATGAAGGGGAGCGTACTGTGCCGGATCTGCATGCACAGGGGTTCCTGCGTAAGCCTGCTTATGGGAAAATACGTAAGCCTGCGGATCGCATTGCAGTATTTCCCAACGAAGATTTCGACTGGGAACAGGATATGCACCCTATGCTTCCCTATGAAGACAGCACCTGCTATTGCCTTCATGTGCGTGGCTTTACCATGCATGCCTCATCTCAGGTAACACATCGAGGCACCTTTGCAGGGGTTGTGGAGAAGCTGGACTATCTTCAGAAAATCGGTGTGACAACCGTGGAATTCCAACCGGTCTATGAATTCGATGAGACACCGGAGAAGACGGTGCCGAAGACCTCCGGAGAGCTTGCGGCCGTGGCGGGGGAAAAGAACGGAGAAGGTAAATTGCCCGGCTACCGGGTGCTGAACTATTGGGGCTATCGGGAAGGCTTCTATTATGCACCTAAGGCAGCCTATGCGGCAGGGGAAGACCCGGCAGAAGAGTTTCGTCTTATGGTAAAAGAATTCCATAAGCGAAAAATGGAAGTGGTCCTGCAGTTCTATTTCCCCCGGGGAATGGATGCGGCAGAGATCGGGAATATTTTAAGATTCTGGGTATTATCCTATCATGTGGATGGTTTTCATCTGATGGGGGAGGGAGTACCGGCTCAGATGCTGGCTGGAGATCCGGCATTGTCCGGGACAAAACTGTGGCATTATTCCTTTGATACGGAGCAACTCTATGATCCGGCAGTGAAGCCGGAATACCGGAATCTGGCGGAATACCGGGACGATTATCTGTATACCATGCGTCGTTTTCTTAAGGGAGATGACAATATGCTATCGGGCGTATTGTATGAGATGCGTCATATCCCCGCCAATATGGGACGGATCCATTATCTGTCCAATTATTACGGCCTTACGCTGATGGATATGGTGTCCTATGATCACAAGCATAATGAAGCCAACGGAGAAGGTAACCGGGATGGCAATGATTATAACTGCAGCTGGAACTGTGGGGAGGAAGGACCGTCCAGACGGAAAAAAGTGCAGGCACTTCGGAAAAAACAGTTACAGAATGCATTTTGTATGTTGCTGTTGACACAGTCCACCCCGTTGATTTTCATGGGGGATGAGTTTGGCAATTCCCAGCAGGGCAACAATAATCCCTATTGCCAGGACAATAAAATCACATGGCTGAACTGGCAGGACAGGGAGAAAAATGCGGAATTATTGAATTTCTGGAAACAGATGATCGCTTTCCGTAAGGCACACCCGATCCTGCATCCTGAGGAAGAGCTTCGGATCCTGGATACGTTATCCTGTGGTTATCCGGATCTGTCCTATCACGGACAGAATGCCTGGAGGCCCCAGACAGAGAGCTATAACCGGCATGTAGGCATTATGTACTGCGGAAAGTATGCAAAGACACCACAGGGTGGGGAGGATTCTTTCCTCTATGTTGCCATGAATATGCACTGGGAGCCGCAGAAACTGGCATTTCCAAAGCTGCCGAAGGGTATGGAATGGAATCTTGTGCTGGCAACGGAGAAGGCGGAAGATACTCTGACAGTGCAGGAGAAAGAAGAACAGTCCAGAGAGCAGACGGGGATCATTGCCCCCAGAAGTATTGCAGTATATGAAGGCGTTGTGATGGCAGAATCACAGGACAAGGAGAAAAAAGTTTCGGCAAGATCTTTAAAAAAGAAAACAGATGTTGCCGGAGAAAGATGATAGAACGAAATGAATATCTGGAAACATTTTAAAACGATCACACATCATAAGATCCTTGTGGCAAAGGGCTGCTTTAAGGTAGGTCTGTATAAACAGGGATTGTTGCATGATATGTCCAAGTATAGTCCCACAGAGTTCTGGGTAGGGGCAAAATACTATCAGGGGACACGCAGCCCCAACAATGCGGAACGAGAAGATATCGGTTATTCCAGCGCCTGGCTGCACCATAAGGGCCGGAATAAACATCATTACGAATACTGGATCGATTACAGCATGCAGGCACTTCCCGGTGGAATGGCTCCGGTGCCGATGCCGGATAAGTATATTGCGGAAATGATCATGGATCGGATCGCTGCCAGCAAGGTCTATATGGGAGGCGAATACATGGACAGGTCTCCTCTTGATTACTATTATCAGGGGACAGATAGGGCACCCATTCATCCGGAGACGAAGGCAAAACTGCTATATGTGCTGGAAATGCTGGCAGAGGAGGGAGAGGAGAAGACCTTCCGGTTTATCAAAAAGGAACTGGTGCAGCAGAAACGGTGTATGGACTGGCACCAGCTGAAGAAAGCGGAATAGAATAGTAAAAAACAGTGGTAAGCAGAGGATCCTATGAACTGTATCATTCTGTTATTGTTACTATTTTGTGGTGGAAATTCCTGCAGCAACGGCTGTAGCTGTATAGGAAACAGCAATCGCAGTTCCTGCGGAAACAACAATTCCTGTGGGAATTCCAATAACTCCTGCGGAAGCAGTAGTTCCTGTGGCGGCTCGAATGCCTGCGGCGCACGTCATCTGGAGGACGAGGGATGCGGTGGAGACAGAGACCGCAGACCGCCCAGACCGGATTTCCCGAATTTCACACCGGTGGATGATCCGGCATTTTCCAGGAGAAATGACGGAAGATGCGAGACCTGTGGATGTGAGCAGAATTCCTGAAAATATGGGTAACAGGAAAGCCCCTGAACTGTCTTGGCAGTTCAGGGGCTTGTTTTGTCTGAAAGACTAGTTGGACATAACTTCTTTCCAGTATTTGTTGTAGAGTTCTTCGCCGTCCTCTCCGAGGTACAGGAAGGTCTCCAGATTGTTATACTGCGTCAGATCCGGGAAAGCAATGGGAGAATTCTTCAGATCTTCATCCTCGATCAGCTCTCTGGCGGCGGTATTGGGAGTACCGTAGGTGATGTACTCGAAATTCTTCAGTGCTACATCCGGACGACACATGAAATCGATGAATTTCTCTGCATTTTCCTTGTTGGGAGCATTCTTCGGGATTACCCAGCCATCGATCCAGACATTGGTGCCTTCCTCGGGAATGACATAATCGAGATCCGGATTTTCGCCGATCACATAAATGGCATCACCGGAGAACATTACACCGATCGCAGCCTCGCCACCGATCATTTTATCACGTACCTGATCTACTACATAGGCCTGTACCAGAGGCTTCTGGGCAATCAGATCCTCTGTGGCAATCTGCAGTTCGGATTCGTCCAGACTGTTGGAAGAGAAGCCGTTCTTTTTCAGTGCCACCATGAAGCAGTCCTTGATGGAATCCATCATCAGAATATTGTCAGCATATTTTTCATCCCACAGATCTGCCCATTTGGTGGGAGGGGTATCTACCAGAGTCTTATTATAGATGATTCCTACAGTTCCCCAGCAGTAGGGAACACAGTACTTGTTGCCGGGATCGTAAGCGGCAGCCTGCTCATAATACTCGGCACCGATGTTTTCCTTGGCATTGGGGATCTTGTCATAATCCAGTTCCTGGATCAGGTCGTTTTCAATCATTTTCTGTACCATGTAATCGGAAGGACATACCACATCATAAGCGGAAGAACCAGCTTCTACCTTGGGATACATGATCTCGTTGGTCTCGAACTCATCGTAGACCACTTTGATTCCGGTCTCTTTTTCGAACATGGTGATCGTATCGGGATCGATATATTCACCCCAGTTGTAGACGATGACTTCACCGTTTTCACCACCGGCGGAAGAGGACCCGCAGCCGGTCAGAGCAGTTGCGGTAAGGATACCGCACAGAAGCAGTGCAATAAATTTTTTCATTTCTTTTCCTCCTGAATCTATTTTCAAAGAATTATTTCTTCTTCTTTGCCATGGGCATGTAGTTCACCAGTAAAAGCAGAACCAGTACCGTCACAAAAATGATGGTGGACAATGCATACATTTCCGGCTTGATGCCCTTCTTTACTTCAGTGTAGATTTTGGTGGACAGTGTGTCGACACCGGGACCTTTGGTAAAGTGGGTAATGATAAAATCATCCAGTGACATGGTAAATGCCATCAGGAAACCGGAAAGGATACCCGGCAGGATATCCGGAAATACCACCTTGAAAAAGGCGTAGGTCTGGGAAGCACCCAGGTCAAGGGCGGCCTCATACGTGCTGGGGTTCAACTGCTTCATACGGGGCATTACGCTTAAGATCACATAAGGAATATTAAACGTAATGTGTGACAGCAGAATCGTACCAAAACCAAATTTGGCTCCAAGACTTAAGAACAGAAGCATCAGGGAGATACCGGTAACAATCTCTGCGTTCAGCATGGGAATATTTGTGATTCCCATAAGGATCGTACGGCTGGTACGCTTCATGGATTGCATGGCAATACAGGCAATCGTACCAATGAAGGTGGCAATCAGTGCAGACAACACAGCCAGCGCCAGTGTATTCCACAGAGCCTGCATGATCTGTTCGTTCTGGAACAGGGCAACATACCATTTGGTCGTAAAACCTCCCCATTTTGCACGGGTCTTGCTGGCGTTGAAGGAGAGTACAATCAGGGTAACGATGGGGGCATACAAAAAGATAAAGATCAGCCCCAGATATATTTTCTGTGCCGTTGTTTTGATCATAATGTGTTCGCCTCCCCCTCTTTATCCGTGATTACGGAGATCACCATATTGAAGATAATGAACAGCATCAGTACGATGGAAAGTCCGCTTCCCAGATTCCAGTTGCCGGTCTGGGTAAATTCCTGTTCGATGACATTACCAATGAGCAGGATTTTGCTGCCGCCTAAGATCTTACTGATCACGAAAGTGGTCAGGGCGGGGACAAATACCATAGTGATACCGCTGAACATGCCGGGCAGACTTAAGGGGAAGATGATCCGTACAAAGGTCTGCACACCGTTGGCACCAAGATCATAAGCGGCGTTGATTACGCTCTTGTCGATCTTGACCAGTACATTATAAAGAGGCAGTACCATAAAAGGCAAAAAGTTGTATACCATACCCAGTACGATGGCAGAGGGTGTATTGATAATATTTAACGCCGGCAGATGCAGGGTGGAGAGGATGCTGTTGATGACACCTGTCTTCTCAAGCAGTGTCTGCCATGCCAGGGTACGAAGCAGGAAGTTCATCCACATGGGCAGGATAAAGATCAATACCAGAAACGAGTTCTGGTTGACATTCATGTTACACAGGATCATGGCAAGGGGATATGCCAGAAGCAGGCAGATCACAGTGCTGATCACGGATAACTTCAGCGCTTCCCACAGAGCCTTGGAATGCTCGGCGGTTGCGATCGCCAGAATATTATCCAGCGTAAAAGCACCGCTCTTATCGGTCAGACCATAGTAGAAGACCATGCACAGGGGCACGATGACAAACATGGCTGACCAGAAGATAAAAGGGAGCGATAATAATTTTTTATTCATTGACTCCAATCGCCTCCTCATCCTCGGATTCCGGCTTCTTCATGATCTGGATGTTGAACGGATCCACTTTGATGCCGACTTTGGTCCCGACAGGAACCATTTTCGTGGACTGTACCAGCCACTCGAAACCGTTGGCCATAACTTCCATTTCGTAATGGACACCTTTGAAAATGGAATGGGTCAGTGTACCCTGGATAATACCTTCTTCCGGTGATACCAGCTCCACGTCCTCGGGACGGATGACTACGTCGACGGGCTTGTTTTCTCCGAAACCGGTATCCACACATTCAAAGCGGGCACCAAGGATCTCTACCAGACGATCTCTGATCATGGTTGCACCGATAATGTTACTGTCACCGATAAAGTCGGCAACGAAAGCGTTTTCCGGCTCGTTGTAGATACTTTCGGGAGTGCCGATCTGCTGGATATAGCCCTGGTTCATGACCACGATGGTATCGGACATGGTCAGAGCCTCCTCCTGGTCGTGGGTGACATAGATAAAGGTAATTCCCAACTCATTTTTCAGACGGATCAGTTCGTACTGCATGTCCTGACGCAGTTTCAGATCCAGTGCACCCAGAGGCTCATCCAACAGCAGAAGCTTGGGCTCATTTACGATAGCACGGGCAATGGTGATACGCTGCTGCTGACCGCCGCTTAAGGAATCCGGCATACGGTTCTCGAAACCGTCCAGATTGACTAACTTCAGGGCATATTTAATTTTATCATTAATATAAGATTTACTTTTACCGCTGATCTTTAATCCGAAAGCAATGTTCTCCGCAATGGTCATATGAGGGAAAAGAGCATACTTCTGGAATACGGTATTTAAATTGCGCTTATTGGGTGGAAGGTTAGTGATATCCCGGCCTTCGAAAATGACCTGACCTTTATCAGGGGTCTCGAAACCGCCCAAGATACGGAGGGTTGTAGTCTTTCCGCAGCCACTGGGGCCCAACAGAGTCAGAAACTCGTTCTCGCGGATGTACAGATTGAGATCATCCAGAACCATCTGATTGTCAAATGATTTTGAGATGTTCACTAAATTGACTAAAGCATTTTTCATCAATTTTTTCCTTCCTGATGTAAAAAATCCTGCAAAAAATCCTCGAAAAACCTAAATGAAAATTTTTTGCAAGTCGAATTAATATTATACGTAAATACACGGAAAGTCAATGTGAAGTTTTGCAATTTCTGGCCTAATTTACATAAACTTTACCCTGTGGAAAAAACAGGAGTATTTTTCGGCAATTTTGCAGAAAAAATGTTTCACAATTTTCAGAATTGTGCTATATTTATAAACATAAAAAAAGACATAGAACGCTAAGGAGGATCCGGTCATGAGCAAGGAAAAATATGTTGCCTACATTTCCAGTTACACACAGGGGGACAGTCATGGCATCAGAATATATGATGTGGATATGAAAAACGGCCGTTTCAAGGAGAAAGATAAGGTAGAGATCACGAACTCTTCCTATCTGACCATTTCCCACAACGGAAAGTTTCTTTATTCTATAACGGATTTTGGTGTGGAGGCTTATACCATCCAGCCGGACGGAGATCTGGAGCTGATCAACTTTGCACCAATCAATGGTATGAGAGGCTGCTATGTTTCTACGGATTATACGGATCAGTATCTGTTTGTAGCCGGTTATCATGACGGTAAGCTGACAGTACTCAGACTGAAAGAGGACGGTTCCATCGGCGAAATCACTGATGAAATCTACCACAAGGGTCTGGGCAGTATGGCAGAGCGGAATTTCCGTCCCCATATCAACTGTGCCCGCATGACACATGATAATAAGTATCTTCTGGTGGCAGATCAGGGTATGGATCATGTCAATGTATATCGTTTTGATGTGGAGAAGGGCAAGGTAAAGCTGGAGGATATCATCCGCAGTGAGATGGAATCCGCACCCCGTCATATCAAGATTTCCGAGGATGGCAGGTATATTTACATTCTCCATGAATTAAAGTGTTATATTGATGTATATGAATATGCGGACAATAATAACGACCCTACCTTTGAGAAGATCCAGACGGTAGAGCTGATCAAGCTGACCAGAGGCAACACCAACAGTGCCAGCGCCTTCAGTTTTTCATTGGATTACAATTATCTGCTCAGTTCCATTGCAGGGGATAATTCTGTTATCGTATTTGATGTAGACAAGAAGACAGGACTTTTGAAGAAGAACTTCCTGCTGCCGATCAGCGGTGAGTATCCCAAGGATGCAGAGTTCTTCCCGGACAATAAGTTTCTGGTGTCTTTGAATCATGAAAGTAATACGATGACCTTCTTCCATATTGATCTGGAGCATGGAACGATGATCATGAATGGACCGGCAATGAAGGTCAATATGCCCAACTGTATTTTGTTCCATAAGTTGGGGTAGGTATTATTTTAGTAATAACCCCCGCAGCCTCGGCTGGGGTAAGAAACGCGGCACGCTTTCGCTCTGTCGCAGAGCGTAACGGCACATAAGCGGTCAGAATACGCCCGCTAAGTGCTGACGTCTGCTTACGGCCTGCTTATTCTTACACCCATCCGGGGCTGCTTGCTTATTTTAATAACCTTGTGATATGAGATGGGATTTGGTAAAATAAGAACATATAGAAATTGGGAGGTAGGAGTATGGCACAGATCAGACCATTTAGGGCATATCGTCCCTGTCAGGGGATGGAGAAAAGGATTGCGGCGCTTCCTTATGATGTATATAACAGGGAGGAAGCGTGTGAAGTGGTGAAGAAGAATCCGGACTCTTTTCTGGCGGTTGATCGGGCGGAGACGCAGTTTGGCGAGGAAGTAGACACATATGCGGACTGTGTGTATGAGAAAGCGGATCAGCTGCTTCGGGAGAAAATTCAGGAAGGAAAATTTGTACAGGATCCGACGCCATGTTTCTATCTGTATGAACTGACCATGGACGGGAACAGCCAGACCGGTGTAGTGGCTTGTGCCTCTATTGACGATTACCGGAACAATGTGATCAAAAAGCATGAAAATACCAGAGCGGATAAGGAGGAAGACCGTATCCGCCATGTAGATACCTGCAGTATGCAGACGGGGCCCATTTTCCTGGCATATCGGGCGAAAGAGGAACTGCAGAACAAGATCGGAGAGATCAAAACACAGACACCGGTATACGATTTTGTCAGTGAGGACGGCATCGAACATCGTGTGTGGGTGATTTCGGAGGCTGCGGATGTGGCAATGATTGAAGAGGCGTTTGCAAAGATCCCGGCTATTTATATTGCGGACGGTCATCATCGTTGTGCCTCAGCGGTAAAGGTGGGATTAAAGCGCAGAGAGCAGCATCCGGATTATACGGGAGAAGAGGAATTCAATTATTTCCTGTCGGTGATTTTCCCGGATGAAGAACTGCAGATCCTGGATTATAACCGGGTGGTGAAGGATTTAAACGGTATGGATGTCGATGCGTTCCTGGCAGCCATCGAAGAACATTTTATGATAGAGAAAAAAGGACGTATTCCTTACCGGCCGGAGAAAAAAGGAGCTTTCGGTATGTTCCTGGAAGATGAGTGGTACTGTCTTACAGCGAAGAAGGAGATTCGGAGCGAAGATGCTGTGGAAGGACTGGATGTATCTCTTTTACAAAATCACCTGTTGAATCCTGTTCTGGGAATCGAAGATCCAAAGACCGATAAGCGGATCGATTTTGTGGGAGGTATCCGGGGACTTGCGGAACTGGAGCGGAGAGTACATACCGATATGAAGGTGGCATTTTCCATGTATCCTACTTCCATAGGGGAACTTTTTGCAGTGGCGGATGCGGGACGTCTGATGCCTCCGAAGTCCACCTGGTTCGAGCCGAAGCTGCGCAGCGGTCTGTTTCTGCATGAGATAGAGCGGTAATACCTACGACCGGATAAGCAAAATAGTGACAGAATAGAATGCAGCAGACTACACGCCGCAGAAAAGAGGGAATATGACAAACAAACTTTATAAACTGATGAACTGGGCAAAGATAGAAGAAATCACTTATTCTGAATGTGATAATCCCCATGAACTGTTAGGACCTCATAAGCAGGGAAGTAAAATGCTGGTACAGGCATTCTTCCCGGGAGCAGAAAAGGTGACGATCCACTGGAAGAAGACAGGACAGGTAGGCGAAGCTTTTCTGGCAGATGTCCCTATGGAACTGGCAGACGAAGAAGGTTATTTCGCAGCCCTGATAAATGCCGGGAAGATGGCACCTTATGAATATGTGGTGGAATATGGAAAGACAGAAGAGCGTGAAGCCCACAGAATGATCTGCGGCGATGCTTACCGGCATGTTCCCCAGATCACGAAGGAAGATATGGATCGTTTTGCAGTCGGTGTTCATTACACCATTTATGAAAAACTGGGCGCACATCCCATGGAACTGGACGGAGAGAGTGGAACCTATTTTGCCGTCTGGGCACCGAACGCCATGCGCATCAGTGTAGTGGGGGATTTCAACGGATGGGACGGACGGATCCACCAGATGAGACGCCTGGGAGATTCCGGTATTTTCGAATTGTTCATTCCCGGCGCAGAAGCAGGAGACTGCTATAAATATGAATTGAAGATCAAAGGTGGACTGACTTATCTGAAAGCAGACCCTTACGGCAACGCCGCGCAGAAGAGACCGGAGACAGCTTCCGTCATCGCTGACCTGCGAGATTTTTCGTGGGATGACAGCGAATTCTTGAAAAAAAGGGAAAGCTACCAGTGCGGAAATGCTCCGGTCAGTGTGTATGAAATGTATCTGGGAAGCTTTGTGACGCCGGACGAGGGACAGGATTATGCGAACTATCGTGAGATCGCTCCGAAGGTCATTGACTATGTAAAAAAAATGGGATACACCCATGTGGAACTGATGCCGGTTATGGAACATCCTCTGGATGCTTCCTGGGGCTATCAGGTGATCGGTTATTATGCCCCTACCGCCAGATACGGTACACCGGAGGACTTTATGTTCTTCGTGAATGAACTGCATAAGGCGGGAATCGGCGTGATCCTTGACTGGGTACCGGCACATTTTCCCAGAGATACTTACGGATTGTCCGGCTTTGACGGCACCTGTCTCTATGAGCATCAGGATCCCAGGCAGGGAAGCCATCCTCACTGGGGAACGCTGATCTACAACTACGGCCGTCCCCAGGTATCCAATTACCTGATCGCCAATGCTTTATTCTGGGTGGAAAAATATCATGCAGACGGTATCCGGATGGATGCGGTAGCCAGTATGCTTTATCTGGACTACGGCAAACAGGACGGGGAATGGATTCCCAATATGTACGGTGGTAATGAGAATCTGGAAGCCATCGAGCTGATCAAACACTTTAATTCAATCCTCAAAAAGAGAGATCCCGGGGTATTGTCCATTGCAGAGGAAAGCACGGCATTTCCCATGATCACCGGATCACTGGAGGAAGGCGGACTGGGATTTGACCTGAAGTGGAACATGGGCTTCATGAATGACTATCTGGATTATATCAAATACGATCCCTATTTCCGCAGCCACCACCACGGAGAGCTTACTTTTAGCATGATCTATGCCTACAGTGAGAAGTTCATGCTGGTATTTTCCCATGATGAAGTGGTACACGGCAAAGGAACTCTGCTTGGTAAAATGCCTGGAGACAGGGCACAGAAGCTTGCTAATTTACGTCTGACTTACGGTTATATGATGACCCATCCCGGCAAGAAGCTTCTCTTCATGGGACAGGATCTGGCGGAAGAGAAAGAATGGAACGAAATGCGTCAGGTAGAGTGGCAGCTGGAGGAACAGAAGGAAAATGCCGGTGTCCAGAAACTGGTGAGGGATCTGAATGTACTTTACAGAGAGAATAAGGCATTGTATGAATGCGATGATCAGGCCAAAGGCTTCCAGTGGATGAACGAGATCTCTGCCAATGAATGCTATGTAAGCTTTGTGCGTAAGGGAGAAGAGGCAGAGGAACTGCTTCTGGTCGTAGCAAACTTCTCCGGAGTACCCAGAGAGATCACCACAGGTGTGCCTTACGAGGGAAAATACAAGGAGATCCTGAACACGGATGCTGTGCAATATGGCGGTACCGGTGTGGTCAATGACCGTGTGAAACGTGCGGAGGACGTGGAATGGGATGACAAAAAGCAGTCCGTTACCGTGAAAATGGCTCCCCTTTCCTTAAGCATTCTGCAGTTTATTCCTTATACCGAGGCAGAACTGGAAAAAGTGATCGAGAAGCGTATCCGCAAGAATACACCGATCCGCAAGACCGCAGGCAAGACTACAAAAAGAAAACAGGAGAAATAAGGCAACATGGATCTGACAGATAACGTAATTGAAGAGGTGCAGAAAAAAGAAGGACTGATCGCATCTTTCCTGGATACCCTGCCGGAAAAGGCACTGAATCTTGGCATCCGGATCGGACTGGCACTGGTATTCTTTTTCATTGGAATGCAGCTGATCAGGCTGATCCGCAAGATCATCCGTAAATCTATGAACCGGGCGGGAGCAGAGATCGGTGTGATCCAGTTCGTGGACTCTTTTGTAAAAGCTTCTTTATATATAATACTGATCCTGACACTGGCGTCCTCCTTCGGCGTGGACGCAGCCAGCATTGTGGCGTTGCTGGGATCGGCCGGCGTGGCCATCGGTCTGGCAGTGCAGGGAAGTCTGTCTAATCTGGCGGGCGGTGTGCTGATTTTATTATTGAAGCCGTTTAAGGTGGGAGATTACATTGTGGAAGGCTCCTCCGGTAAGGAAGGTACAGTAAAAGAGATCCAGATCTTCTATACAAAGCTGTTAACCTATGATAATCAGACGATTATTCTTCCAAACGGCAATCTGGCAAATAACACCATTGTGAATGTCACTGCTGCCGAATCCAGGCGATGTGATGTGAAGGTGTCTATTGCTTACAGCGCAGATATTAAGAAGGCAAAGGAAGTTCTGACAAAGGTTCTCTCTGAAGATCCCGATACTATAAAGGAAAGAGAGCATTTTGTATTTGTAGATGAACTGGCAGACTCCGGAATCAACCTATGTGTACGCTGCTGGTTCAAAAATGAGGATTTCTGGCAGGGAAAATGGCGTATTACCGAACAGTGTAAGTATGCACTTGATAAAGCAGAAATTGAAATACCGTTCCCGCAGATGGACGTGCATATGCGTTAATTAAAAATAGATATTGAATTTTACAGACTATAATGATAATATTACCGTTGTGATTCAATGTTTTAATATTTACATTTTTAGGAGGAAAAAATTATGAAAAAGTTTCTGGCACTTGCACTTGCATCTGTCATGGCTGTTTCTCTGGTAGCATGCGGCAGCACCAATGCTGACACCAATGCAGAATCCAGTGCGGCAGCTACCACCACTGCAGCAGCTACAGAGAGCGGCAGTGAAGAACCCGGTCTGAAGATCGCTATCGTATCCAGCCCCTCCGGCGTGGATGACGGTTCCTTCAACCAGGACAACTACAACGGTGTTTTGAAGTTCATCGAGGAGAATCCGAATGCAACCGTAACCCCCATTCGTGAGGAGACCGGTGACAGTGCAGCAGCTGTTCAGGCAGTAGCTGATGTTGTAGCTGATTATGATGTTATTGTATGCTGTGGTTTCCAGTTCGCCGGCATCGGTAATCTGGCACAGGAGAATCCGGATACCAAGTTCATCCTGATCGATTCCTGGCCTACCATTGACGGTACCGAAGTAACTGCTGATCAGGTGATCGACAATGTATACGCTGCTTACTATGCTGAGCAGGAGAGTGGTTTCTATGCAGGTATGGCTGCAGCTCTGTCTACCACTACAGGTAAGGTAGCAGTAGTAAACGGTATCGCATATCCTTCCAACGTTAACTATCAGTATGGTTTCGAGTGCGGTGTTAAGTATGTGAACGGTACCGAAGGCATGAATGTAGAAGTAGTAGAGCTTCCTTCTTACGCAGGTACCGATGTTACCGGCGCTAATGTAGGTGGTAACTATGTTGGTAACTTCTCTGATGAAGCTACCGGTAAAGTACTGGGCAATGCTCTGATCGCTGAAGGCGTAGATATCCTGTTCGTAGCAGCAGGAGGTTCCGGTAACGGCGTATTTACCGCTGCCAAGGAAGCTGACGGCGTTAAGGTGATCGGTTGTGATGTTGACCAGTATGATGACGGTGCAAACGGTGACAGCAATATCGTTCTGACCAGTGGTCTGAAGGTAATGCATGATACTGTTTACAACGTACTGAACGAAGTAAAAGATGGTTCCTTCAAGGGCGCTAATGTGACTCTGACCGCAGCAGATGATGCTACCGGTTTTGTAAGTGAGGAAGGCAGATGTCAGCTCACCGCAGAGGCTATTGAGAAGATCAATGCAGCACAGGCTCTGTTAAAGGAAGGCAAGATCGTTCCTGCGGCAAACTTTAACGGTGTAACTCCGGAGACCTTTACCTGGTAGGAAGAATGAATTTACAAGAAGGTGATGGTGAGGAACTGTCACCTTCTTATTTATTTACATGAGTAGAAATGAGGATGAACATGTCGGAATATATTGTTGAGATGAAACACATCACCAAACGCTTCCCCGGGATCGTAGCCAACGACGATGTGACGATCCAGATCAAAAAGGGTGAGATCTTTGCTCTGTTGGGAGAGAATGGTGCCGGAAAATCCACCTTGATGAGTATGCTGTTTGGAATGTACGAGCCGGATGAAGGAGAGATCTATATCCGGGGAGAAAAGGTGAAACTGGAATCCCCCAACCATGCCACCAAATTAAACATCGGTATGGTACATCAGCATTTTAAACTGGTATCCAACTATACCATTGCAGAGAATATTGTGATGGGTATGGAACCGGTGAAGAAGGTATTGGGATGTATTCCGGTAGTGGATATGAAGAAAGCCAATCAGGATATCCGCGAACTTTCGGAGAAATACGGACTGGCAGTGAATCCCACCGATGTGATCAGCGACATTAATGTCTCTACACAGCAGAGAGTAGAGATCTTAAAGATGCTTTACAGAGAAGCGGAGATCCTCATTTTTGATGAACCCACAGCGGTTCTGACACCGCAGGAGATCGATTTCCTGTTGGATATTATCAAATCTCTGCGGGATGACGGCAAGACTATCATCCTGATCACACATAAACTGGAAGAAATCAAACGGATCGCGGACAGATGTGCCATCCTGAACCACGGACGTCTGATGGATGTCATGGATGTGGCTACCACGTCCACCAAAGTCATGGCCAACAAAATGGTAGGCCGTGAAGTGAATTTTGAGACAGAAAAAGAGCCTGCAAAACCGGGTAAGACCATACTCAGTATCGAGAAACTGAATGTTTACAATAAACAGGATTTCCAAGTGGTAAAGGATGTATCTCTGGAGGTACATTCCGGTGAGATCGTTGCGATCGCAGGTGTGGCAGGCAACGGACAGGTAGAAATCGCAGATGCTATTGCGGGACTGGTACCGGTGCGTTCCGGCAAGATCCTGTTAAACGGCAGAGACATTACGAACCTGTCTATCAGAGAACGAACGACCGAAGGAATTTCCTATATTCCCGAGGATAGACAGAATTACGGACTGGTCATGGATTTTACCCTTTCGGAGAATCTGGCACTTCGTAATTATTACAAAGAGCCGTTCTGTCATAAGGGAGTACTGGATCAGAAGATTTTTGAAGACAACAGTGAAAAACTGATAGAAAAATACGATATCCGAAGCGGCCAGGGCAGCAAGACAGTGGTACGTTCCATGAGTGGTGGTAATCAGCAGAAAGCCATTATTGCCAGAGAAGTGGAACAGGATTCCTCCCTGATGATCTTTGTGCAGCCCACCCGTGGACTGGATATCGGTGCCATAGAGAATATCCACAAGCAGATCATTGCAGAGAGAGACAAGGGCAAGGCAATCCTTCTGATCTCTCTGGAATTGGATGAGATCATGAATTGTGCGGATACCATCGCAGTTATTTATAACGGAAGCATACAGAAGATCGCCAAAGCCAGTGAACTGACCACCAATGAAGTGGGAGAGTTCATGATGGGCGTAAAAAACAAGGAGAAGGAGGCATAAGACCATGAAAAAATTTACAAAATTATGGAATGCGGTAAAGATTCCTCTCCTTGCGATCCTTTGTAGTCTTGTGGCAGGTGGTGTGATCATCGCTGTGACCGGTTCCAATCCCTTTAAGGCTTATTACGCACTTCTACAGGGAGGCGGACTGGCACCCAAGTCCTCCTACGCCAGCTACAAGAGTATGCTGACGGACTTTATGAGTTATGTGAACTATTTTACCCCCATGATCTTCGCGGCACTGGCTGTGGCGGTAGCACTCCGCGCCGGACTGTTTAATATCGGCGTCTCCGGACAGATGCTGGCAGCCGGATTTACCGCAAGCATCGTTGTGGGCTACAGCAGTCTGAACGCCGTGCTGGCAAAGCCGCTGGTAGTAATCATCGGCCTGATCGTCGGTGGTCTGGTGGGAGCACTGATCGGCTTCCTGAAATACCGGTTTAATATCAATGAGGTCGTTTCCTCTATTATGTTAAACTATACGTTCCAGTATGTGATCAGTTTCTTCATCAATACCTTTTTCGTGGATCCGGTCTCCAGACAGTCAAAGGAAATCTCCGCAGCTTCCAGACTGACACTGATGGATACCATGGTGGGCAATCTGAAAATGGATATTCCGCTGGGAATTATTCTGGCTCTGCTTACGGTGGTGGCTGTATGGTTCCTGTTAGAGAAGACAAAGCTTGGTTATGAACTGAAGGCTGTGGGCTATTCCCGCAGTGCTGCAAAATATGCAGGTATCAAGGTAGGCAGAAGCATGGTACTGTCCATGACGATTTCCGGTGCACTGGCCGGACTTGCCGGTGTGACTTATTATCTGGGCTATGTGGGATCCATTCAGCCAAAGGTATTGATCAGTACCGGATTTGATGCCATTGCGGTATCCCTGCTTGGTAACAACAATCCCTTCGGTATTGTATTTTCTACTATGCTGATCACCCTGATCAGCAAGGGAAGTACTTATATGAAATCTGCGGCCGGCGTGGATGCGGAGATTGCATCCGTTATCACCGGTATCATCCTTTTGTTCAGCGCATGTAATGCTTACATCAAGTGGAAAATGGAGCGAAACAGAAGAGAGAAAACCAACAAGACAAAGGAGGACAAATAAATGGATATTGTGATCATTGACGGTTTATCCTTTGCACTGCCTTTATTTATTATGGCCATCGGTGGCATCTACTGTGAGAAATCCGGTGTGACCATGCTGGCGGTAGAAGGCTTACAGGGTTTTGGCGCCTTTATCGGTGCATTCGTGGCGGTTGCCATTGCGGGAAACTTTGCCGGAGACTCTCCGGCGCCTTTCTACATTGCCATGGTTATGGCGGCTGTGGGCGGAAGTCTGTTTGCACTGATCCATGCCATGTTATGTCTGAAGTTCAAGGCCAATCAGGTTATCAGTGGTGTGGTAGTCAATATTCTGGCCATGGCGCTGACCGCATATTTAACGAAGCTGTTCAACAGAGTGGTATTTGGTGCTACGTCCGATAAGTTCGTACTGACTGTTTCTTCCAGAATTACCATCCCGGGAATCTCTAAGATTCCGGTACTGGGAGCGGTATTTACCAATCTGTATCCTTTTGAACTGGTGATTGTGGTAGTGGCTTTCGTGGCGTGGTTTGTGATGTATAAGACCCGCTTCGGCATGCATCTGCGTGCCTGCGGTGACAATCCCCATGCAGTGGATGCGGCCGGAAGACAGGTGGGACAGATCCGTCTTGCAGCCATTATGATCTGTGGTGCGTTGTCGGGACTGGGAGGTATCTGTTTCGCGTATTCCATTTCCGCAAACTTTTCCTCCAGTATTTATGTAGGTTACGGTTATCTGGCTATTGCGGCACTGATCTTCGGCAACTGGCGTATCCTGCCGACTCTGGGAGCGTGTCTGTTGTTCGGATTTGCCAGATCCGGTGGATACCGTCTGGTACAGGTACTGCAGATGCCCAGCAGTTATCAGGATCTGGTCATGATCCTGCCTTATGTACTGACTTTGCTGCTTCTGGTATTCTTCTCCAAACAGAACGGTGCACCGAGAGCACTGGGAGTGATCTACGACAAAGGTGCAAGATAAGCAGACATTTGCAGAACGCAGCTTTGCATGGCTCTGAAGAGTTACTACAAAAAAAGAGAAAGCGAAAAGCTTTCTCTTTTTTAATACATATAAGCTGAAAATGGGACTCGAACCCACGACCCCTTCATTACGAGTGAAGTGCTCTACCAACTGAGCTATTTCAGCGGACTAGGTTATTATATATGTTCTTGGGAAATTTTGCAACTGTAAAATTTATTATTTTCGCAGAACGTTTCACAAAGCCGTAAATTATGTAGGAGACCGTAAGACGAAAACGCCTGCGGATCTCCGAAAGGTCAGTTGCGGTGCTTTTTGCTGTAATGTTCCAGAGACTGTGTCAGCAGATAGAGCAGCATGGCAATCACACATAGCAGTAAGATGGAACTGATCACCATATCCAGCTGGAAGACCTGGGAACCGTAGATGATCAGGTAGCCCAGTCCCCGTCTGGCGGCGAGAAATTCCCCGATGATAACACCTACCAGGGACAGCCCGATATTGACTTTGGTGGTACTGAGCAGGGTGGGAATGGATCCCGGCAGTACCACTTTGAAAAAGATATCCCTGCGGTTTCCACCCAGTGTGCGGATCAGAATCTCCTTTTCCGGATCTACCTGATGAAAGGCGGTGTAAAAGCTGATGATGGATCCGAATACTGCCACAGAGATTCCAGCAATGATGATGGTGTTGATCCCGGTGCCCAGCCAGACAATAAACAGAGGAGCCAGAGCGGATTTCGGAAGGCTGTTGAGCAGTACCAGATAAGGCTCTAAGATCTCCGACAGCTGCCTGGAAAACCACAGCAGAGTGGATAACAGAAGACTGACGAAAAACACCAGCAGGAAACTCAGGATCGTTTCTAACAGTGTGATACCGATATGCATCGGAAGGGACCGTTCTGTCCATAATTCTCCAAGGCACAGAATGACTCTGTGGGGACTGGAGAAAAAGAAACTGTCGATCCAGTCAAGATCTGCACTTACTTCCCACAGGAGTAAAAAGATTCCCAGAAGAAAAAAGCGCAGGAAGGAGACCTGTCTGTGATGGCTTTTGTGTTTTCGAAGATATTGTTCCTGAACGGTCAGAGGTTGTTTAGTTTGTGGTCTCATCCGTTAATTCCTCCCAGAGTTGTTTGAAATAATATGGAAATTCTGGCGCATTTCTGGCAGCCAGCGGTGATGCATCCGGAAGCGTGAGCCGGATGGGGAGAACGGCCTTGATCGTCGCCGGCCTCGCAGACAGTACATAGACCTTGTCGGCCAGACTGATGGCTTCCGACAGATCGTGAGTGACGATGATCATAGTCTTACCAGCCTGCCGGATCAGCCGGCAGATATCCGCGGATACCATGAGCCTGGTCTGGTAATCCAGGGCGCTGAAGGGTTCATCCAGAAGGAGCAGCTGGGGATCCAGGGCAAGGGTGCGGATCAGGGCAGCACGCTGCTTCATGCCGCCGGACAATTCGCTGGGACGTTTATCCTGAAAGCTTTCCAGACCATAGTCGGACAGAAGCTGTTTCACATAGTCGGTACGCTCTTTGGTAAGAGCATGATGGATCTCCAGTCCCAGAGTGACATTCTGGTAGATGGTACGCCATTCGAAGAGATGATCGTGCTGCAGCATATAGCCGACACGGGGATAGTGAAGGGATCCGTCGGGATTGTTGACTACGATGGTGCCGGTCTCCGGAGCAAGCAGTCCCGCAATGATAGACAGCAGCGTGGACTTCCCGCAGCCGCTGGGACCTACTAAAGCGACAAATTCCCCTTCCTCCACCTGAAAGGAGACATCTTTTATGGCACCGGTCTCGCCCGCCAGATTATGATAGGAGTAACCTATGTTTTTTAATTCGATGAGAGCTCCCATAAAAAGGCATACTTCCTTAACTTGAATATTTATTGTTATAGTATGAATTTAAAAGAAAAAAGTGTTTTTGCTACCCGAAAGTGATGAAATTCACTGTATTGCATTAAAGTGTCGTTTGTGATATGATTAATTGCAATCAATGTCTATGAGAAAAATTGTCTGATAGGCTGCTGACAGAATAAAAAGATGGGAGAATGACCATGGCACAATTATGGGGAGGACGCTTTACGAAACAGACCGATCAGCTGGTATTTGATTTCAATGCGTCCATAACATTCGATAAGAGATTGTTTCATGAAGATGTCACCGGAAGTATCGTACATGCCACCATGCTGGCAAAGCAGGGAATCCTCACCGAGGAGGAGAAAAAGAGCATTATCGAAGGACTGACCGGTATTTTAGAGGATGTGGATGCCGGAAAGCTTACAATCGACGAAACCCAGGAGGATATCCACAGTTTTGTAGAGGCAACCCTGATCGACCGGATCGGTGATGCAGGCAAAAAGCTTCACACCGGACGCAGCCGTAACGACCAGGTGGCGTTGGACATGCGTCTCTATACCAGAGCGAGAGTGGCAGAGACAGACGGACTTCTGGAAAAGCTTCTGGAAGCCATTCTGGACACAATGGAGAACAACTTAGAGACCTATATGCCGGGATTCACCCATTTACAGAAGGCACAGCCCATTACTCTGGCTCATCATTATGGTGCCTATTTTGAAATGTTCAAGAGGGACAGACAGCGTCTGGCCGATATTTACAAACGTATGAATTATTGTCCTCTGGGAGCAGGAGCACTGGCAGGTACCACGTATCCGTTAGACCGTGAGTATACCGCAAAGCTGCTTCGTTTTGAAGGACCGACATTAAACAGTATCGATTCCGTGGCGGACAGAGATTATCTGATCGAGTTCCTTTCCGCACTTTCCACGATCATGATGCATTTAAGCCGTTTCAGCGAAGAAATCATTATCTGGAATTCCAATGAGTACCAGTTCGTGGAACTGGACGATGCCTATTCCACTGGAAGCAGCATTATGCCTCAGAAGAAGAACCCGGATATCGCCGAACTGGTAAGAGGCAAGACCGGAAGAGTCTACGGTGCCCTGATGGCGTTACTTACCACCATGAAGGGACTGCCCCTTGCTTATAATAAAGACATGCAGGAAGACAAGGAGATGGCTTTTGATGCCATGGATACCGTAGCGGACTGTATTGCCTTATTTACCGGCATGATAAAGACCATGAAGTTCCGTAAGGACCGTATGGCAAAGAGTGCCATGAACGGATTTACCAATGCTACGGATGCCGCAGATTATCTGGTAGGTAAGGGCGTACCTTTCCGGGATGCTCACGGCATTATCGGACGCCTGGTACTGTATTGTATTGAAAAGGATACTTCCATTGATGCCCTGAGCCTGGAAGAATTACGTTCCATCAGTGATAAGTTTGATGAGGACATTTACGATGCCATTTCCTTAAAGACCTGTGTGGAAAAGCGGCTGACCATCGGTGCTCCCGGTGCGGAAATGATGAAGCAGGTCATTGAGAAAAATAAAGAATACCTGAAAACAAATGCCATAGAAGTATATCAACAGGCTTTGGAAGACCGCATTCAGTAAGTGGAAACTGAACAGGTCTTTTGCAGATAAAATAAAAATGCACAAAGATGAGGAGGAAATGAAAAATGAGTGAAAAATTACGTGTAGGTATCCTGGGCGGAACCGGTATGGTAGGTCAGAGATTTATCTCTCTGTTGGAGAACCATCCCTGGTTCGAGGTAACGACCATTGCTGCCAGCCCCCGTTCCGCAGGCAAGACTTATGAGGAGGCCGTGGGTGACCGTTGGAAGATGACCACTCCCATGCCCGAAGCTGTGAAAAAGCTGGTAGTCATGAATGTCAATGAAGTAGAAAAAGTAGCCGCACAGGTTGATTTCGTATTCAGTGCGGTAGATATGACCAAGGATGAGATCAAGGCCATCGAGGAAGCATACGCAAAGACCGAAACCCCTGTGGTATCCAACAACAGTGCCCACAGATGGACCCCCGATGTTCCCATGGTAGTACCCGAGATCAATCCCGAACATTTCCAGATCATAGAGGCACAGAAGAAGAGACTGGGAACCACCAGAGGATTTATCGCTGTAAAGCCCAACTGCTCCATCCAGAGCTATGCACCGGTTCTGACCGCATGGAAGGAATTCGAGCCTTACGAAGTGGCAGCAACCACTTATCAGGCAATCTCCGGCGCAGGCAAGACTTTTAAGGACTGGCCCGAGATGGTAGGCAATATCATTCCTTACATCGGTGGTGAGGAAGAGAAGAGTGAGAAAGAACCCTTACGTATCTGGGGGAAAGTGGAAGGCGATAAGATCGTTCCCGCAACTTCTCCTGTGATCACCTGTCAGTGCATCCGTGTTCCGGTATTGAACGGACATACCGCAGCCGTATTTGTTAAATTCCGTAAGAAGCCTACCAAGGAGCAGCTGATCGAGAAACTGGTCACCTTCAGCGGTGAGCCTCAGAGACTGGGACTTCCCAGCGCACCGAAGCAGTTTATCCAGTATCTGGAGGAGGACAACAGACCACAGGTGGCTCTGGATGTTGATTTCGAGAACGGTATGGGTATCAGTGTAGGTCGTCTGAGAGAAGATACCGTATATGATTACAAGTTCGTAGGTTTGTCACACAATACCTTACGTGGAGCAGCTGGGGGAGCATTGCTTTGCGCAGAACTTTTGAAAGCACAGGGTTACATCACCAAAAAATAAAGGGTGAGTGGGGTTATGAACGAGTTACGCTATCAGCTGGATCTTATGCGCGCAATGAATCAGAAACTGAGCGCTAAGGAGAGAATGTATCGTCTGTTGTGCGATACCATGGATTATGCTTATATCTACTATTCTTTTGAAAAGAATACGGTCACTACGCTGGGAAAATGGGATGATTTTTTTGACTTCCAGATTCTGGACAGAAGAGATTTTGTAAAACTTCAGGAGATGGTGGACGAACCGTATGTGCTGGCACTTCGGGAAATGCTGTTTTTGGAAAAGAGCGGTCGGGAGACGGACTCTGTGGAATGTATGCAGAGGGGAAAGAAGACCTGGCTGCAGTTTTCCAGCAGGATTTTCTACGAAGATGGCAGGCCGACGGATCAGATTATTGTGGTACAGAATATCACCAAACAGAAAACACAGAACGAAGAGCTTCTCTACATGGCGTATTACGACAGTCTGACCGGACTGTACAACCGTAATTATTTTGTGCGTCTTCTGACCGAATTTCTTCGTCGGGCCAAAGAGGATAACCGGCTGGTCAGCGTGCTTGTTATTGATATTGATGATTTCCGCAAGGTAAATGACGGACTGGGAATCGTGGCGGGGGACGAACT